>ENA-OQHF01000368-OQHF01000368.1-human-gut-metagenome-genome-assembly--contig:-NODE-368-length-28678-cov-3.070891_pt1 | contig 28678 bp, 26 predicted proteins | sample MGYA00242559_ERZ504709 | MGnify/ENA primary metagenome ERZ504709 (study PRJEB26092, sample SAMD00036203) | human gut metagenome | host: Homo sapiens | study: EMG produced TPA metagenomics assembly of... | reverse complement strand
AGCGCTCACAGACGTTCTCTACGACTTCCTCGTTTGCCAGCACGCACTTGCAGGACGTGCACCAGTTCACGGGCATCTTGGCCTTGTAGGCAAGGCCGTTCTTATAGAGCTGCAGGAAGATCCACTGCGTCCACTTGAAATACTTCGGGTCCGTCGTGTTGATCTCGCGGTCCCAGTCGAAGCTGTAGCCGAGCGCCTGCAGCTGGCCGCGGAACGTGGCGATGTTGTTCTTCGTCACGACGGCAGGATGGATGTGGTTCTTGATGGCATAGTTCTCCGTCGGCAGGCCGAAGGCATCGTAGCCCATGGGGAACAGCACGTTCTCGCCCTGCATGCGGTGCTTGCGCGCGATGACGTCCATGGCCGTATAGGGGCGGGCATGGCCGACGTGCAGACCGGCGCCGGACGGGTACGGGAATTCGACCAGCGCATAGAATTTCTTCGCGTCGCTACCGGTCCTGGCGGCATAGAGCTGCTTTTCATCCCAGATCTTATGCCATTTGGCCTCGATGGCGGTAAAATCGTACTTCATGTTTTTCCCTCTTTATTCTGCAAAATTCAATGGGAACCGGCGTTGCGTCGTTCCACAGGCGTTCGAGATCATAGAAGGCGCGCGTCTCCTCCGTGAAGACATGCACGACGAGGCAGCCGAAGTCCAGCAGGACCCACGTTCCGCCGCGGTGGCCCTCCCGGTGCAGCAGCGGCTCGCCCATCACATGCAGGTAGACGTACTGCACGTACCCCTCGAGCCGCGAGAGGACGAGGCCGAATTCCTGTGCGCTCATCGTGCGCGGCGCGCGCTTTGTCTTGGGGCAGAAGGAGCAGGCGAGGTTGCAGCGGTTTGTGATCTCGACATAGGCTTTTTTCAGCATCGCGCGGCTCCTTTCCTGAGGTCGGTGGGATAGATTCAAATATTTTACCATATCCGCGCGATTTTGCAAAGCCTTTTCCCTTGCGCCGCGCCGCGGCGTCTGCTATGATACTACAAGCAAACTTCCATCCTCCAGAGCGAAAGGAGAAACCGCATGACCGTCACGTTTATCGCCCACAGCGCGTATCTTGTCGAGTGGGACAAGTTCTACACGCTCTTTGACTACACCTACGAGCCCGACTACACGGGCGCGCTGCCGGAATTAAACCCCGAAAAGCCCTTGCTCGTCTTTGCGAGCCACAGCCACGAGGACCACTTCGACGCCAAGGTGTTCACACTTTTGGAAAAGTACCCCGACGCGCGCATTTTTCGTCTCGCGCGATACGCGCCTCACCGAGCGCAAGCGGCAATGGCTGAACATCTCCGACGAGGCCTTTGCCCGCACGACCGTCCTGCGGCCCGACAGCATCCTGCTCACCGACGTTGCGGGCGAGGATTTGAGCATCCGCGCCATCAAGTCGACGGACATCGGCAATGCCTATCTTCTGCGCGCTGAGGGGAAGATGGTCTACCACGGGGGCGACCTCAACTGGTGGAACTGGGAGAGCGAGGGCAAGGCTTACTGCAACAACATGACCGTTCACTACCATGCGGCCATTGAAAAGCTCGCCTCCGCCGTGCGCAACGAGGCGACGGACAACGCCATCGCGCCCGAGATCACGGCGGCGATGGCGCCGCTTGACCCGCGCCTTGGTGAAGGCAGCGAGGGCCTCGGCATCGAGTATCTGCTGAAGAATGTGACGGTGCAGCACATCTTCCCGATGCACATGTGGAAAAAGTATGAGGTCATCGACCGCTACATCGCCGCGCACCCGGACGAAAAGGGCATCATCGCGCGCATCACGCGCGACGGTCAGCAATTCGAGATTTGAAAATAAAAAGGAAAGCGCCTTCCGCATCGCGGAAGGCGCTTTCCCGTTCGAAGGGGATTTGTGGAGAAAAAAACACTGACGTATTTTTTACTGGCTCACTGCCGTGAGAGGCATTTTGAGGATCTGACCGACGAAAATGACCGAGGGGGGACTTGACGGTGTCCTTATTCAGGTCATAGATCTCAGTCCAGCGGTTGCCGCTGCCGAGCTGCTTGCTGGCGATCTTCCACAGACTGTCGCCCTTGACGACGGTGTAGGTATCGCTGCTCGCGGGCTGGGAGGGCTTCTCAGGCTGCGTGGGCTGGGTGGGCTCGGCGGAGGTGCCGCTGCTCACAAGTGTCGTGCGCGGGTCGTTGCCGGTGTAGCGGTAGAGCGGGAAGTTCATGGTCGACTTGTCGTAGTCGATCTGCTTGTACTGATAGAGCGTGCCGTCGTAGCCGTTGGAGTCGGTGACGTCGGGCTCGCAAAGCATGGCGATGACGTTGCTGGCGACCTGATCCATCGGGAAGACATAAGCGCCGCTGGCGAAGGTCACGTCGGCGGTGTCGCGCAGGCCGGCCTCAATGCCCTTGGCCTTGCCGTTCACCATGTAGTCGCCGACATAGTAGTACTGCTGGAGGCTTGCGGTGGTACCGGCGTTGAGCTTGTAGTACTCAGCGCCCTGATTGTCCATGATGTAGAGGATCTTCTCAATGTTGGCAGTGTCCGCGGGAATGACATAGGCGGTCGGGCGGACGCGGCTGCGGGTCAGAGTGTCGTTCAGGGAAAGGGGATACGCCTTACTGACCTTCTCACTGCCGTCGGCGACGCTGTACTGCACGGTCGCGGCGGTGTAGTCGGTCAGAGTCTTGCCGGACTTGGTCTGATAGAGGGCGAGAACGTCGCTTTCCTCATAGGTCTTGCCCTTGGCGACAACATCGGCACGGGCGGCGGCGACCGCCTTCATGATCTCGTCGGCGTGCTCGGCGGCATAGGTGATGTAAGAGGTGGTGGCAACTTCCTGAGAGAAGACGCGGCGCTCAAAGTTCTGGCGGCCGGCGCCGATGCCGCGCGTCTCAATGAGGAAGGAAACCGCATTGAACAGGCCGAAGTAGGCGCGGCCGATGGGGTTATTGACGGTGGTGCCGTAGTGATTGACGCGCAGGCCGGCGTTCGTAGCGTCGGAGAAGGCGCGCTTGGCCATGTCGAGACCGATCTTCGTCACGGCGGGGTTGTTGTTCAGGCTGGTGGCGGGGGTGGTCTCAAGATCGTCCGCATTCTCCATGTATTCACCGGCGCTCGTCCAGTCGTCGTTGTAAGCGCCGTAGAAGGTGAACTCATGCGTGTCGAGGACAACCTCGCTCATGAACAGGCGGTAGGCGGTGTGCAGCTGGGCAAGCTCGGCTGCCTTGAGGGACATATGGTCGCGGTTCATATCAAAGCCGTCGTAGGTGGCGCGGCTGAAGAGATAGGAGCCGTCGGGATTGATGCGGGGGACGATGACAATGTTGATCTTGTCGAGCAGCGCCTTGTAAGTGGGATCGTTGACAAAGTTGTCGATCATCACGAGCGCGCCTTCACCGGCGGCGGGCTCATTGGGGTGGATCTGCGCCTGATACCAGACGTTCAGCTTGCCGTTGCCCTTGACGATCTTGGCGGCCTCGGCGAGCGTGGCGTTCGCGGGGATCTCGGAGGTGGTGAAGAGTGCCAGGGGGAGGTCATACTTGTAGTTCGGGGTCGTACCGGCAGAGTAGAGATGCATGGTGCCGGAAGCGGCGTCCATCTTCTTGAGGAAGGCCATCAGCTCTTCCTGAGAGGTGAACTCGTTGGCGGCGTGCTTGCCGTCGAAGGCGGGGGTGGTGTAGTTCTGCGGCTCGAGGGCGAAGTGCTTGTTGATCTCCTCAGGCCAGAAGATAAGCATACTGTCGCGGAGGTCTACCTTATAGGAAGCGGGGGCCTTCTCCGGCTTGATGGTCGGCTCGAAGCCGTTGCCGCCGAGCTTGCCGCCGATGACGGAAAGCTTCTTCACGCCGGCGGTGAGGTCGGCCTCGGTCACGTTGAAGAGCTGGAGAATGTTGTAGTAGCCGGTGCCGTGCACATGGTAGGCATAGGTGCCGGGAGCGGTGACGACGTAGCTGCCGTCAGCCTGCGGGGTGATCGCTTCGAGCTGGGAGAAGATCTCTTCTTCCTTGGCATAGCTGTCTGCGGGGTAGCCCTTGTAGACTTCGAGACTGACGACCTTGGAGGATTCGTAGTTGGCGGAATAGTCAAATTCCAGTTTTGCGCTTTTCTCTGCTGCGAGCGTGCTGGTCATCAGCATCGTGACGACCATCGCGAGAGTCAGCAGACAGCTCAGGGATCGCTGCATCATTTTTCTCATAGCTTCTTTCTCCTTCTTAAAAACTGTCGGCATCGGAACATCATGCACAAACGGAAGAGAATTTACCCGTTGATTCCTGTTGACAATACCGATTTGGATAAGTAAACTGTAACTATTAAAGTCGCCTTTAAGTCAATAGGTTTTCGCGCGGTTATCTTAACAGTTTTTTAAGGAGATTTTCGTATGCCTTATACAATCGGAGAAGTGGCACGCATGATGAATATTGCCCCATCGACCCTGCGCTACTATGAAAAGGAGGGGCTGCTGTCTCTCGGTGCGCGCGCCAGCAATGGGCAGCGAACGTACACAGACGACGATATTGCAACGCTTTCGATCATCGAGTACCTGAAATTCTGCGGTCTTCCGCTCAAGGAGATTCGCTCGTTCCTGCCGCTCATCCAGCCCGGCGGAGAGACACTCAGCGCCCGCCGCGACATCCTTGCCAAGGAGCGCGACAACGTCCGCGCGCAGATCACGGCGCTGCAAACGAAGCTCGAACGTCTGGAATTCAGCTGCTGGTTCTACGAGACCGCGCAGCAGTACGGTTCGGTTCTGCCGCTGTATGAATTTTCAGAGGAGCACTTTCCTCCGGAACATCGCAACGTCCTGCGGGAAAGCTTTCACCTGCCGTTGACGCACGTGCGCACAAAGCTCGAATGGTGATAAAAAAGGGAGTCCTGAGACATACCGTCTCAGGACTCCCTATATGTCGATCCTTATTTCTTTTTGTCCGCTGTGCCCCACGGGTGGCACTGGTAGGACTGCTCCTCGCTCATGCCGAAGTAGCGCAGGTCCGTGCGCCCGTACTGGTCGCCCCAGGTGACGTCGATGTGGTACTGCGTGCCGTCCAGCGTCGCGAGCGTCCAGATGTGGCTGTCGTTAAAAAGCGAGGTGCACTCGATGCCCTCGAGCTTCAAGAGCAGATTGTAAGCGCCCGTGTAGCCGTCGCACACGGCAAGGCCGCTGACAAGCGCGCCGTAGGTAAGATGGCTCGCAGAATCGTCTGCGGCGGCGTTATCGTAGCGGCAGTGGTCGCACAGCCATTGAAAATACGTGCGCGCGATCTCATACTGGCTCATGTCGTAGCTCAGCGTGCCGCTCTCCCAAAGGGAGTCGTGGACCTTGATCGCGGCGGCGAGCGCCTTGGCGCGGTACGATTCGAGCGTTTTGGCCGTACAGGCGGTGGACGAAAATGTGAGTACGATCTTGCCCGTCGAATACGAGCGGCAGGAGACGGCGTTGTACATCTGCTCGCAGTATGTTTTGACGCAGGAGGTGAACGCCTGCGTCAGCGCGCTGGCGGTGGCGGTGGTGAGGGCCTTGGAGTAGTTCAGCGTGATCGTGTGCTCGCCGCGCGCGAGCATATTGCGAACCAAACCGTCGATGGCGGCGGTGTCCTTGGCCGACGTCGGGAGCGACGTGCTTGCCGGCGCTTTGACAAGGCTCGCGAGCGTCGCGTTTTTGACGGAGTGATACGGCGCGACCGTCCACGTGAGCGTCAGGCGCGTTTCAGGTTTGACAACGCGCGTCAAAAGCGCCGCGATCTCCGCACGGCTGACGCTGCGGTCGGGATAAAAGCTGCCCTTTGCGTCCATGCCGGAGAGCAGCCCGCGGCGGTACATCAGAAGTATTTCACTGCGGTAGGGCGTTTTGTCCGTCACGTCGGCGATGTAGTCGCGGCTCGCGTAGGCCGAGGTGACGAGCGAGGCGTTGGGCTCGGTGTACCATTCCTCCGGCACGGCGAAGGCAAAGATGCCCGCCATCTGCGCGCGCGACGCGGGCAGGAGGTAGAAGCCCTCAAAGCTGTTGTCGAGCAAATTCTGGCTCTTCAAATACGAGACATACGGCGCATACCACGCCTCATGCTCCTTCGCTGTGGGGATGACCGCGTCGCTGCCGGTCGTGTAGATGGCGCGCAGCCGCGCGGCAATGGTCAAAAGCTCGGCGATCGTCACATTGCCGCTTGGCGCAAAGGAATCCTCGCCGCGGCCATTGAGTACGCCGTATTCATAGGCCGAGACGACCGAGGGGGCGAACCAGTCGCCGCCTTTCACGTCGGCAAACTGGCCCTCGTAGACGCGAAGCAGCACGAATGGGGCGCTGTCTTCGCTCGTCGTCTCCTCCTGTGCGGGAGCGGCGGCATCCTGCGCGGGCTCCTCGCTGTAAGAAAAGGCGCTGATGCTCAGCGCAAGCGCGAGCGCCGCGACAAGCAGCGCAAAGCGGAACTTCATGGCGTTTGCTCTCTCTTTCTCACATTCTCAGAATTTTGCGGAATTACGGGACTAAAATGTTCTGCTCGTCGGCGGTGATATCCGTAGCGTAGGGGTTGAGCATCGAATTCGTCATCTCGAGCACCTGCTCGGGATAGAGCGTGTAGAAGGACTTGCCCTTGTACCAGCCCGCGCCGTCGCCGGGGAGCGTGGCAAAGCTGATGGCGTCCGTCCCGCCCATGGAGAGCGCCTGGTTGGCGAGCCACACGAGGTTGCCGAGCGTCAGGTCGGTCTTGACATATTTTAAGAACGTTTCCGCCATCGCGGGAACGTTTTCAATCTTCATCAGCTTCTGCGCCACAGTCTTCAAAAACGCCTGCTGCGTGCCGATGCGGCCGATATCCTGCCGCCCGCCGTAGCCGGGGTTATCCTTGTCGGAGTTGTGGCGGAAGCGCACGACCTCCATAGACTGCTGGCCGCTCAGGTGCTGGAGACCGGCCTTGAAGTGAATGTGCAGATCTTGGTAGGGGTCGTCGTAGTCCATATCCTCGGGCACGTCGAAGTCGACGCCGCCGATCTGGTCGATGAGCGCTATGAACCCCTTCAGGTCGACGGAGACGTAGAAGTCCACGGGGATGCCGAGCATATCTTCAATGTTGCTGCGCAGCTTTTCCGTGCCGCCGTTATTGTAGGAGGAATTGAGCTTGTGGCCGTTGCTCATCAGCGTGTCGCGCGGCAGGCTGACGACGTCGATCTTCTTGTTCTCCGCGTCAAAGCGCACGAGCATGTTCGTGTCGCTGCCGCCGGCGTCGTTGTCCACACCGTAGGCGAGGATCGTATAGCAGTATTTTTTGCGCTCTTTGCCGTTAGAAATGGTTTGAATGGCGTCGCTGTCCTCCGCCGTGCCGTCCTGCTGCGTCTGCTGGTCTTCGTTGTCCGTGACGGGCTCAGGCGCGCGCACGACGTACTTGACCGTCGCCACAATGGCCACGGTCAGGAAAAGAAGCGACAGAAGCGTGACGACGACGCGCTCACCGCGATTTGCGCGTTTCTTCTTTTTCTTCGGCCTGCGGCGCGGCTCGCTTTCGCGGCCGATGCTTGGCTCGTAATAGTCCTGCTTTCTCATCTTGTTGCTCCGATCATTTTTCTTTTGGTTTACAATAATGCATTCTACCCTGCGCGGCGGAATTGTGCAAGAGTAATTTTGCCGCGCGGGAGTCACACTCTTATGTTAGACGCAAAAAGTCGAAAAAGTTTCAAAATCCCTTGTATTTTTTCGCGTGGCCATGCCGCCGCGGATGTGGCGCTGGGCCTTGTTGACCTCCAGCACCTCCTTGACCTGCAAGTATAGGCTGCGGTTGAACTGCGGCAGGCGGTCCTGTAAGTCCTTGTGCACGGTGGACTTGCTCACGCCGAATTTTTTTGCCGCGGCGCGCACGGTGGCGCGGTTTTCGATGATGTAGGCGGCCAGCGCGCAGGCGCGCTCTTCCATGTTACCCTTCATGCAGCACACTCCTGACTCATGTTGCTCCATCTATATGCGTGCAGAGAGGGAATATGCGCATCGGGAATGAATACGCGGCAAAAACGTTGTGCAAAGCGGTTCAGGCGTGTTATAATTTCTCTGTCTACACCGAAGACGGCACAAACGAAACGACAGGGAGGTCCTGCATGGAAAATAAACTCATCCGCAGCAAATACTTTTATACCTGACCGAATTTTTTGCCGGTATGTCCGTCATGGCGGTCGAGCTCGGTGCGAGCAGGCTCATGGCCCCGTACTTCAGCTCGTCGCAGATCGTGTGGACCGTTATCATCGGCGTCATTATGATCGCGATGGCCATCGGCAACGTCTGGGGCGGCAAGCTCGCCGACAAGAGCGCGACGCCCGATAAGCTCTACCGCCGCCTCATCATCGCGGCCATCTGGATCGCGCTCATCCCGTTTGTGGGACGGTACCTGATCGCGGGCATCTCGCTGCTGCTGGCGCTTTTTGTGACGAAAAACTTCCTCGTCTGGGCGGCGCTCGCGGCGTGCCTTGTGATCTTCGCGTTCCCGTGCGTGCTGCTCGGCACCGTCACACCGTCGCTCACGCGCTTCACGGTCGACAATCTCGACGACACGGGCAAGACCGTGGGCAGGCTCAACGCGCTCAACACCATCGGCAGCATCATCGGAACCTTCGTGCCGACGTTTGTGACTGATCCCCGCCGTCGGCACGGCGGCAACGTTTTTGATCTTCTCCGGTGTGCTCGCGGCCATCGGCATCGCGTACTTCGTATTCGAGAAGAAAAAGAGCGTGCCGGGGATCGTCTCCGTCCTTTTGATCGCTGGACTGTGCTTTGCCCTGCCGTCTTACAGCTTCGCCTTCTGGCAGAGCGACATCACGCTTGAGGACGAGTCCATCTACAACTATTTGCAGGTGCAGGACGACGCGAAGCGCACGACGCTCTCGACGAACGTGCTCTTCGGTGTGCAGAGCGTGCAGGTCAAGGGCGACGCGCTGACGGGCATGTACTATGACTACGCGCTCGCCGCGCCCTGCATGGCGGGCATGGACGGCACGGACAACGAAAACCGCAGCGTGATGATCCTCGGCATGGGCTCTGGCACGTACGCGAGCTACTGCACGCGCTATTTCCCCGGCGCGAGTGTGCAGGGCGCGGAGATCGACAAAAAAATTGCCGACATCGCGACGGACTACTTCGGACTTCCAGGCAGCGTGACCGTCGCGGTCGAGGACGGGCGCGCGTATCTTGCCGCGTCGAAGGAGAAGTTTGACGTCATCATGGTGGACGCCTATCAGGATATCACCATCCCGTTCCAGCTCTCGAGCGTCGAGTTTTTCAACGAGGTGTGCTCTCATTTGAAGCCGAACGGCGTGATGGTCGTGAACCTCAACATGACGTCCGCGGAGAACGGCTCGATCAACGAATACCTCTGCGACACGATGGCGAGTGTCTTTAAGCACACCGTCACCGCGCCGGTGAGGGGCAACACGAATACCGAGGTTTTCTGCACGAACGCGGATGACTGGGAGGAGACGTTCCTGTGCAGCATCGCAAAGCTCAAGGACAGCGACTATGCCGATATGATGCGCACGGTCTACTCGAAGCTCACGCCCTATGAGGGCGGAAACTGCATCCTGACGGACGACAAGGCCCCTGTCGAGGTGCTGGGCATGCGCGTGCTCGACGAGCTCATCGGCGATGAGCTCAACTACTACAAAGACGAACTGAGAACCGGCGGCCTGTCCGCGCTGATCGGTAATTGAAAACAAAAAGAATCCCGCGCCCACGGCGCGGAATTCTTTTCAGAGTAGAAGAGCCTCGCAGAGTTTTTACCCGCAAAGGGTACGCAGCATCCGTAAGGCAGCAAAGCTGCCAACGGCTGCCCAGGTGCCGCGCACGGCACGAAATAAATTCAAATCGGTTTTCCGCCGCGACATGTGCGCCCTCCAGAGGGCTCTCTTGCCGCTGCGGGGCAATCACCTTCTGGCAGAAACTCTTTGCGCGAAGTGGAAACCGGCGAAGTGCCGCCAGCGGCGGAAACAGCAAGTCGGTTTCGAGGAAGCGGCACGATTGGCGCGCCTGCAAGGGCGCGGGAATCGTAGTGCCGCAACGGTGTAAGGTCGAATTGTCCGCTTTTAGCGGACAATCGAGGCACAGAACGCAGCGAAACCTTCTCAAAAAAGTGGCTTTGCCACTTTTTTGATTACAAAATCAGCATCAGCACAGGAATCACGACAAAGCACGCGATCGTGGAGAGCGCCGCGCCCTGCGCGGCGAATTCCTCGTCCGCGCCGTATTCCGCGGCGGCGACGACCGTCTGCGTCACGACCGGCATCGCCGTTTCGACGATGAGCACGTCGTGAGCAAGGTCCGTCACGCCGAACGCCCTGCACAGCGCGACCGAGAGGGCGGGCGCGAGCAGGAAGCGGAAGACCATCGCGATGCCTAAGTCGCGGTCGAGCCGGACATTTTTGAGCCCGATGTCGTGGATGATATAGCCCGTGAGCAGCAGCGCCAGCGGCGTGACGAGGTTGTTCATATAGCGGCAGTAGCTCATCACGAGCGAGGGGAGCCTCACTTCAAACCACACGAGCGCGAGGCCGATGAAAACGGCGATGACGGCGGGCGTGGTCAGGAATTTCTGGAGCATCTTGAGGTCAAAGCCGCGGCTCTCGCCCGACCAGCGCACAAGCGAGAGAAACAGAAGCTGGACAAAGCTGGTGTTGATGAGGTAGTAGAGCATGACGTAGGGCGTGCAGGTGTCGCCAAAGAGCTCGGTGCACATCGCAAGGCCGACGAAGATGGCGTTCGACACCGAGCACATCATCATAAAAACGCCGAGCTTTTTGCGCGGCAGCTTCAAGAGCCTGCCGACGAGCAGTGACAGGATCGTGATGACCACGGTGCCGAGCAGCGGCACGAGCAGAAAGCTGCCCGACTGAACCAGAAGATCACGGGTCAGGTTATTCGTCAGCCCGTAGACCGACATGCAGGGGATGGCGACAGAGAGCGTGAACTTGCCGATAAAGGCCTTGGCCTGCGGGCCCATCCAGCGCCTGGCCGCGCAGAGATAGCCCGTCGCCGTCAGCAGCAGGATGATGGTGACGGAAGAGACCGCGTGCAGAAATCCTTCCATGGTGTGACCTCGGTGTTAAGAAATAGTTACACCAGTATAACACGCCTGCGGCAAAAGACAAGAGACGAAAAAGACGGTTGCAATGCCGGTTCGGATACGCTATGATGGGCGGAGATGAGCGCGCAGTGCGCGCCCGGAGAAAAAGAGATCGAGAACTTTGAGAGGAGTTTTGTTTTTATGAAAGCAGCGCTCGTGATTATGGCGGCGGGCATGGGCTCGCGCTACGGCGGCAATAAGCAGGTGGACGGCATCGGTCCGAACGGTGAAATTTTGATGGAATACTCCATTTTCGACGCGCTGCGCGCGGGCTTTACGAAGGTGGTCTTCATCATCAAGCCCGACATGCGCGACTTGATGGAGAACATGGTCGGACATCACCTTGCCGCGCGCAAAACGGCGGACGGGGACAATGTCGAGGTTTGCTACGCGTATCAGGATTTTTCGAGCGTGCCCGATTTTTACACGGTGCCGTCTGATCGCGTCAAGCCGTTCGGCACGGTGCACGCGCTTTTATGCGCGCGCGAATTTGTGCACGAGCCGTTCGTCGTCATCAACGCCGACGACTATTACGGCGTGGACGCGTTCAAGACGATCTACGCAGAGCTCTCAAAGCTCGCCGAAAGCGGCGAGGGCACGATGGTCGGATACGACCTCTGCAACACCGTGAGCGAGCACGGCACGGTCACGCGCGGCGTGTGCCATGTGAACGAACAGGGGATGCTCGACCGCGTGGTCGAAACGTTCCACCTAAAGCCCTGCGCCGACGGCAAGATCCGCGACATTCAGGAAAACGGCGACGGCCCGGTCTACGCGCCCGAGACGCCGGTCTCGATGAACTTCTGGGGCTTTACGCCGTGGCTGTTTGAAAAGCTGGACGCGTATTTTAAGGATTTCCTCCGCGCGCTGCCCGACGGCGAGCTCAAAAAAGAGTGCCTGCTGCCGAGCCTGATCGGCGAGCTCATCGACCGCGGCGAGCTCAGTGTCTCCGTTCTGCGCTCGAGCGCGCGCTGGTTCGGCATGACGTATCACGAGGATAAGGAAATGGTGCAGCGCGAGCTTCAGAAATTACACGACGCGGGCGTGTACCCCAAAACGCTGCGCGCGTGAGCGAGACAAATCGAAAAAATCTGCCGCCTCCGGACATACTAAGTCCGGAGGTGATTTTTATGCCGCGAAAAGACCCTGGCATGCCGTATGACCTGGCGCCGATGCTCAAGGCGCGCTTCGGCCAGCCGGACGACTGCGCCGATCTTGTCAACAAGTACGGCACCTATAACATCCAGCCGACGTCGGACACGGAAAATCTGTTCCCGCTCATCGCGCCGGGCCTTCCTGAGCAATGGAAGCGCATGGCGGTCGGCAAGAAGGACGTTGAAAACTTGCAATAAAGCAAACGGGAGGGAGACGCGTATCGCGTCTCCCTTTTTCTTCTCCAAAATCCCTGAAACGGCAAGGGAAAATGGGCTTTTTCCCAAAAAGCAAAAAAGATACATACAGGTTCGACAAAAAAGTGAATGACAAAATGGAGAAATTTATTGCTGGTATACAAATTGAGAACGTTGCTGGCACTTGCTTTACTGCTGAATTCGTATAAAGTAAAGGCAAGAGCTGTCTGCCGGGGAAGCGGCTATGAGAGAGACCGCCTTCCGGCCCGACTTGCCAATATGAAGGAGGAGAGAGAATGGAAACCAAAAGTAGCGCGAAACTGAAAGCTCTGTTCATCATCCCGTCGATCACTGGTATCATCCTGTTTATGATCCCGGTGAAGAATGCTGACGGCGATTGGACCGTTGTGGTCAAGATCCTTGCCGACATCATCTCGGGCTACATCGGCGGCTTCCTGCCGCTGCTGTGCGTGCTGATCCTCACCGTTTCCGCGGTGATGTCCCTCATTGCGCTGGCAAAACCCAAATTCATTATGAATAGCGACATCATGAAGGAATGCTTCGCCTGCAAACCCATCTGGGTCGTGCTCCGCGTGCTCGCGGTCATCTTCGTGTGGCTCACCTATCTGGGTGTCGGCGAGGACGGCGTGGGTCTCATCGGTATGATCACCGGCGGCGGTCAGGGCGGCTTCGTCCTCTATGACCTGCTCACAACGCTCGTTATCATCTTCGTCATCGCGGCCCTGCTGCTGCCGCTGCTGCTCGACTTCGGCCTGCTGGAGTTCGTCGGCGCGCTGCTCACCAAGGTCATGCGCCCCCTGTTCAAGGTTCCCGGCCGCGCGGCGGTCGACTGCATCACCTCCTGGATCGGCGACGGTACGCTCGGCGTTATGCTCACCTGCAACCAGTATGAAGGCGGCTACTATTCCGCCAAGGAAGCAAGCATCATCGCCACGCTGTTCTCCGCCGTTTCCATCACGTTTACCCTCGTCGTTCTCGATACGGTGGGGCTGCTCGATTACTTCGGCATCTACTACCTCATCGTCTGCTTCGTCGGTATCGTCTGCGCGATCGTGTGTCCCTACCTCTACCCCCTGCGCAAAAAGCCCAACACGTACTTAGTCGAAGGCAAGGCTGCTCCCGACACCCTCCCCGAGGGCTACAAGAGCAACGTTGAATACGGCATGGACCTCGCCATGAAGCGCGTTGCCGAGCACAAGGGCATCGGTGAATTCTTCAAGAGCGGCGCCAAGAACGCTTGCAGCATGTGGTTCGGCGTTCTGCCCTCCGTCATGGCCATTGGTACTGTCGCTCTGATCCTTGCCAACTACACGCCGATCTTTGAATGGCTCGGCATCCCGTTCCGCCCCCTGCTCCAGCTTCTTCAGGTGCCCGAAGCGAATGCAGTCGCCTCCACGATGATCGTCGGATTCACCGATATGCTCACCCCCGCCGTCCTGATCGCGGAGTGCACCAGCGAGATGGCCAAGTTTATTGTCGCGGTCGTCTCCGTCACGCAGGTGCTTTACCTCTCCGAGGTCGGCGGCTTGATCCTTGGCTCCAAACTTCCTCTCAACATCTGGGAGCTGTTCGTCATCTTCCTGGAGCGTACCATCATCAGCCTGCTGATCGTCTGCCCCATCGCGCATCTGCTGTTCTAAAAAGGAAAAGCTTCTTTTCCCTTACTCAGGTTGCTGACCTGAAAGAGTCGAGGCATCTCATAGGGATGCCTTGGCTCTTTCTTTTTGGATTTTATGTCATATGCACAAAAATAACTGTACAACGCACACGGTTATGTGGTAAAATGCGAACAGAAAGACCTCTGCGAGACCAACGCAAATTCCGACGGCTGCGGGTGAGAGCGCGGCCTGCCGGCGAGAGGGAGAAGAGAAGTACATGAAAGTCAGCATCGACAAGTTTTCGAAGGTGCCGGTCTATCTGCAGATCGCCGACCAGATCAAGTCGCAGATCATCAGCGGCGCGCTGCCCCGCGGGAGCGCGCTGCCGAGCGAGCGCGCGCTCGCGCAGATCTTGGATGTGCACCGCAACACCGTGGTCAAGGCCTACAGCGAGCTCAAGAGCGACGCGTGGATCGAGTCGCGCCAGGGCGTGGGCTACATCGTGGCCGCGGCAAACGACGAAAATGACGCGCAGGACGAAAGGGGCGGCGAGGGCGCGCAGCCCGGCCGCGTCAACTGGGTCAGCGAGGTGGCGGAAAAGTACCTCGACATGGAAAAGACATTTGACGACCTGTTCCAGCGCTTTACGGACGAGAGCCACTATTCCCTCGGCAGCGGCGTCGCCTCGCGCGAGGTGTACACGTCCGAGCGCGTTGCGGGCGATATCGCGGCGCTGCTCACGGGCAGCGGCCCGTGCCAGTATTTTTTCAGCCCCTATAAGGGCGATAAATTCCTGCGGCAGAAGCTCGTGGCCTTTCTCGGCACGAAGGCGTGAAGGCGTCCTCGGGGCGAAATTCAGGATCCTCTCGGAGACGAATCAGGCGCTCGACTTTATCGTGACGCTGCTCGTCAAGCCCAGGCGACAGCGTGGTGATGGAAGAGCCGGTGCACCCGGACATGTACCGCGTGATGGAGCTTGCGGGCGCGAAGATACTGAGCGTTGCCCCGTCGACGAGAACGGCATGAACTGCGAGGTGCTCGAAAGCTTACTCACGCAGACGCGCCCGCGGCTCATCTTCGTCAATTCGAGCTACCACGACCCGACGGGAAACATTTTGTCGCTCGAGCGGCGCAAGAAGATCGTCGAGATCTCGAACCGCTACCGCGTGCCGATCATGGAGGAGGACGCGGCGAGCGAACTCGTCTACGACGGCGATAAGCTCCCACCGATCAAGGCCTTCGACACGACGGGAAATGGTTATTTACATCTATTCGTTCTCGCTCACGTTCATCCCGGGGCTGAGCCTTGCCTTCGTCACGGCAACCGCGATCTGATCCGCGCACTGAGCTACCTCGTCTCCGTGCGGCTGATGGCCTCGGACTGGATGACGCAAAAGCTCCTTCGGCATGTACCTTGACGACGGCATTTACTACACGTCGCTTTTAAAATTTCGCGACGTCTACCGCACGAATCGAGATTTGGTATGCCAAAAGCTCGACGAGCTTGCGCCGCTCGGCGTGAGTTATACAAAGCCGAGAGGCGGCGTATATGTCTGGTGCAGGCTGCCGGACGGGGTGGACAGCAAGCGCTTTATCCGCAGGGCCTACAACATGGGCGTCACGCTGATCCCCGGACACGTTTTTTACCCCTGCAAGAACGGCGGGCGCGACCACATCCGCATCAACTACTCCTATGAATCCTACGAGCGGCTGGGGCAGGGCATGGACGTATTGCGCAAAGCGCTGGAAGAAGAGCTGGAGGAATGACTGGCACACGAAATGGTAAAAGCACTGATACATCACAAGCGCCTTTAGAACGTGTATACTTTACTGCGTAATAACAGTAAAACGATCCGCGGACCGTCGGGAGCGTTCCGGCGGCACGGACAGGGAAAACAGGTCGGGGTGTACGGGCGGTCGATGAGAGAGCCGCCGGCATCCCGGGAAAGGGAGCACGACTTATGTATTCAGGCATCCATAACTTTTCCGAGATCGGAAAGCTCAACAAGGTGCTGCTGCACCGCCCCGGCGAGGAGCTGGAATCGCTGACGCCCGCGACGCTCGAGCGCCTGCTGTTTGACGACATCCCGTACTTAAAGGTCGCCCAGGAGGAGCACGACCGCTTTGCCGAGGTCCTGCGCGAAAACGGCGTCGAGGTCATCTACTATGTCGACGAGGTCGCCAAGGCCATCGCCGACCCCGCGCGCCAGATCCAGCTCGTCAACGACTTTTTGAACATCAGTAAGATCCACGCCAAGGGCCTGCGCGCGAGCATGACGAGCTTACTTCTCGACATGCCGCCCAAGCAGATGGTGACGAAGATGATCGCGGGCATCAAGCGCTGCGAGGTCGCCACCAAGCAGCCGACGTCGCTGATGGACTTAGTCGACGACGACTATCCGTTCGTCTCCGACCCGATGCCGAACCTGTACTTCACCCGCGACCCCGGCGCCTGCGTGGGCGAGGGCATCAACATCCACCGCATGCATACCCCTGCGCGCAAACGCGAGAGTCTGCTCTTAAAGTACATGTTCCTCTACAACCGCGACTTTGCCACGCAGGACAACAAGATGTGGTACGACCTGTCCGACAGCTATTCCATCGAGGGCGGCGACGTGCTCGTGCTGTCGAAGGACATCGTGGCCATCGGCCTGTCCGAGCGCACGACGGTCTCCGGCGCGGAGACGTTTGCGCGCAATCTTCTGCAAAATTCCGACTTTAAGAAGGTGCTCGCCTTCGACATTCCCGAGACGCGCGCGTTCATGCACCTCGACACGGTTTTCACGATGGTCGACTACGACAAGTTCACCATCCATCCCGAGATCGAGGGCCCGCTGAGCGTTTATGAGATGACGCTCGACGAGCACGGCGAGCTCCGCTTCGGCGCGATCAAGGAAGAGCTCAAGGACATTCTGGCCCTCGAGCTCAAGCTGCCCGCGGTCGACCTGATCCGCTGCGGCGGCGGCGACCTGATGGCCGCGCAGCGCGAGCAGTGGAACGACGGCTCCAACACGCTCTGCATCGCGCCGGGCCGCGTCATTACCTATGAGCGCAACTATGTGACGAACGACTTGCTCGCAAAGCACGGCCTCGACGTGTTGACCGTGCCGTCTGCCGAGCTGTCGCGCGGCCGCGGCGGCCCGCGCTGCATGTCCTGCCCCGTCAACCGCGACGACCTGTAAAAAATTCCACCGCAGAACGAGAGAAGAAAGAAGAGCTCATCCGCGCCGGCAGCTGGCCGGGCGGAGGAAAATGGGAGAGAGCCATGAAGAGCAAGCGACAAGAGAAGATCCTGGAGCTGATCGAAAAGTACAATATCGAGACGCAGGAGGAGCTCATCGCGCGTCTCGCCGAGTGCGGCATCGAGAGCAAGCAGACGACCGTCTCGCGCGATATCAAGGAGCTGTACCTTTATAAGGAGCCGATCGGCGGCGGCCGCAGCCGCTACGCCGTATCCGGCAAGGCCGACCACATCGACAACACGAAGCGCCTGAAGCTCATTTTGAATGAGTGCAGCGTGGGCGTGGACTATGCGGGGATCGTTGTGCTGCTCAAGACGCTGCCGGGGCTCGCCGATGCGGCGGGCGCGGCTATCGACGCGATGAAGCTGCCCGATATGCTCGGCTGCATCTCCGGCAACGACGCCGTGGCGATCGTCGCCCGCGGCGAGCAGGAGGCCGAGCGCCTGTGCTATGATCTGCGCCAGTACTGCAAGTGAACGAGAGAGACGAGATTGAGAGAGGACAGGGGGCGGAGCGATCCGCCCCTCCTGTTCTGTCATAAAACCGATTAAACTGCAAGGTATTTCTGAAACGTGACAAAACTCAACAGGTATTAAAAGTTTTACTGCCGACAAAATTTGACGGGATTCCGCTTGAAGATTATTTTTTGAGTGCTATAATAAATTTATCAATCGAATGATCTGTGCGGCTCGCGAAAGTGGGGCAAAGCGTACAGAAAAAGGCATAGCCGGCGAAAGCCGGTGTCGCAAAGCCACGGGTCTAAACGGCGCAAGCCGCACGACAGCCGGGCTGCCTAAGACGGAGAACTCTCCTTCCTCGGGTCCACAGGGACAAGAGGGAGGATTTTTTTTATGAGAGAGAAGAAGTTCGGCAAGTTGTTTTTGACATGGTTGCTGGCAGCCACCATGGTGCTGACTTTGCTTCCTGTCAGCATGCTGGCGATGGACGCGCCGGGAGAGGCGGAAGACGGCGAAGTTGTGCTGGCGCCTGTTGCGGGCGTGGAAGAGGAAGAGGCCGCCCCTGTGGAGGCTGTGCCCATGCTGCTGGCCACACCCGCGGCAGCGGACACGCCGATTGCTGTTCCCACGGATAAGTTGTTTTTTGATAAAGCTAACGGCGTGATCACGGGCATTGATGCGGATTGGCTTGCCGAAAATAAGGATAAGCCCCTTTCCGTTACCATTCCTGCGGAAATTGGCGGCGTAGCGGTGACAAGTATCGGTCAAAATGCTTTTAATGGAAAAAAAGTTGTTGCTGTCGATTTCAGCAATGCAACCAATCTGGAGAAGATCGACAATCAGGCATTTATGCACTCTCCGGTGGCATCGGTTGACCTGTCCAATACTCAGGTAACGGTCATCGGTAAATTTGCGTTTGGTGATTGCAAGTCTTTGGAAACGTTTATTTTCTCCAATACATTGACAAGTCTTGGTAATTCGGACGGCGCTTCCGTATTCACGGATTGCAGATCTTTGAAGGTCATGCGACTGGCCGGTTCTCCGGAAGGCGTCGTGTTTGAGCTGCCGGAAGGCTTAACAACCATTGGCTATCAGTGCTTCAAGAACTGCTTTGCTGATGGAGTAGATGCTAAGGTTATCATTCCTGCCAGCGTAGCAACACTTGGCGAGGGTGCTTTTTACGATGAGCATATCACGCAGATCATCTTTGAGAAGACAGTAGATCCTTGGAAAAACGAAGATTATAGCGGGTACGCTAATAGTGCCATAACTCCTCCGAGTGATTGCGATCGCATCATTGTACTTCCGGACAATAAATGTTTTGCGGCGTATTCTACACAAGTAGGATATGGTTCAAAACTGCAAAAAATCTGCACCTATCCTATAAAGATTACATTTTCTCCCCTCGGTAAACAAGAACAGCACTTGAACCATGCGCTTCTTGGCTGGACTTATAATCCTGCAACTAAGCTTTGGGATTTCAACAATAGCTATAAGCTTCCTGATACGAATGGAGCAACGTCCGGTAATGAGCGCCCTGGCTATGAGTATGTCGGTGGCTGGAAGTTGCGTAGTTCCTATCAGGTATTAAATGAAAATGAAAAGCTTGAAGCTAAGGATAATCCGTCTGATCGTGCAACTGTCAGTGGTGAATACAAGCTTGCGAACCCCACGATCTCCTATCTGGTAGACGGAAAAACCGAAAATGTCGATGCCAACCAGCCCTTCACCGTGACCATCGGTGACGGCAAGGAGCATACGCTCGGCGTACAGGTTTCTCACCCACTGCTGAAGGAGAATCAGGGCACTGACGAGGATTATGTTTACTTTGAGTACTACTGGTTTGACGAAGTATCGCTCGGGGACGGAAAGAACACTCTGAACGGCCCGAGAAGCACGGAAGAACAGAAGCGCTTTTCTGCCGCAACGAGCAATGTGAAAATTCAATATGTGGACGGCAAGCATAATACCATTCCCATTGCAAAGACGGAACACGCGAGATATGAAGGCAGCTCCTATGAGGGCTATAATGACTACTATCTTGTAGTGGTGTTCGGTTATCATGTTGTGAATGGCAAAAAGGCCGATACGCCATTCTATCTCAGTGCAAATAACGGTATCGGTGTTGGGAACGCCAATGCGACGCATGGACCGCATCTGTTGCAGGTCAAGGTCGATGAAGTTCGCATCATCACCGCCACCGCCGGCGACAACGGCAGGATCACCCCGACGGGTGATGTTGCAGTACCCAAGGGCGAAAGCAAGACCTTTACCATCACGCCAGATTCCGGCTATCACATCAAGGACGTGCTGGTGGACGGCAAGAGCGTCGGCGCGGTGAGCACGTACACGTTTGAAAATGTGGTGGATAACCACACGATTCACGCTACCTTTGCAAGGAAGCACACGCCCACTCCCTCCACACCCACCGTCGAGATTCCTGATGACGATGCGCTCGGTCTGAACACGACGGATCACTTCGCCTATATCGTCGGTTACGGCAACGGTGAGGTCCGCCCGCAGAACAACATCACCCGCGCCGAGGTCGCGACCATCTTCTTCCGTCTGCTGACCGACGACGTCCGCGACGAGAACCTGACCAAGACCAACCGCTACTCCGACGTGGCCGCCACCTCCTGGTACAACACCGCGGTCTCGACCCTCAGCTCCATGGGCATCATCACGGGTTATCCCGACGGCACGTTCCGCCCGAACGCCGCCATCACCCGCGCTGAGTTCGCCGCCATCGCCGCCCGCTTTGATAACGACGGCGACAAGACCGCTGCGAAGTTCAGTGACATCGCAACCCACTGGGCCAAGGATGAGATCAGCATCGCCTACAACAACGGCTGGATCACCGGCTATCCTGACGGCACGTTTGGTCCCCAGCGCGACATCACCCGTGCCGAGACCATAACGCTCGTCAACCGCATCCTCAACCGCCAGCCCGAGACCGAGGACGATCTTCTCCCGAACATGACGGTCTGGACGGACAACGCGAACCCGAAGGCCTGGTATTACCTCGCCGTTCAGGAAGCGACGAACAGCCACTACTACAAGTTCAAGACGAACTCCAAGTATGAGAAGTGGACCGAGCTGCGCGAGACCCGCGACTGGAAGGCACCGGAACAGTAAACAAAGCGGAAAAAAGAACGGGAGCACGAAGTGCTCCCGTTCTTTTATGCTTTTTTGAAAGCGGCCTGAACAGATCAGACGTTGCCGATCGTCGCGACCATGACGGCCTTGATGGTGTGCATGCGGTTCTCGGCCTCGTCGAAGACCTTGGAGTTCGGGGAGAGGAAGACCTCGTCCGTGACCTCGCGGATATCATAGCCGAGCTCCTTCTGGGAAGCAGCCATCGTGGTGTCGAAGTCGTGGAAGGAGGGCAGGCAGTGCAGGAAGATGCAGTCGGGATTCTCCGTGGCCTTGAGCACCTCGCCCGTGACCTTGTAGGGGGTGAGCAGCTTGACGCGCTCGGGGATCTTGTCCTCTTCGCCCATGGAAGCCCAAATATCGGTGTAGAGGGCGTCCGCGCCCTTGATGAGTTCTCTGTCCTCACCGTACTCGACGACGGCGCCGGTCTCCTTGCCGACCTCGCGGCAGTATTCGACGACGTCAGCGGCGGGCGCGAGCTCCTTCGGACCCCAGCCGACATAGTGGATGCCGAGCTTGGCGCAGATGTACATCAGGCAGTAGGCGACATTGTTGCGCGTGTCGCCGCAGAAGACGAGCTTGCACTTGCTCAGAGGCTTTTTGGTGTTCTCCATCAGCGTCAGGATATCGGCAAGCGCCTGCGTCGGGTGGTCGACGTCCGTGAGGCCGTTCCACACGGGAACGCCCGCGTTGGCGGCGAGACCCTCGACGACCTTCTGGTCGTAGCCGCGGTACTCGATGCCGTCGTAGAAGCGGCCGAGGACCTTGGCGGTGTCGACCATCGTTTCCTTCTTGCCCATCTGGGAGGACTTGGAATCGAGGAAGGTGACGTTCGCGCCCTCGTCGTAAGCGGCGACTTCGAACGCGCAGCGGGTGCGGGTAGAGGTCTTTTCAAACAGCAGCACGATGTTCTTGCCGGCGAGCAGGTTGCCGCGGATGCCGGCGCGCTTTTTGGCCTTGAGGTCAGCGGCGAGATTGAGCATATAGCGGATCTCGTCGGGGGTGAAGTCCTTCAGCGTCAGGAAAGAACGGCCTTTCAGATTAACAGGCATGGGATAGTCCTCCTTAATAAATAAGTTGAAATTTTTAGGGCTGTTGCAGAGTTGATTCCCTTGGCAGCCAGAAAAACCGACTGCCAAGGGAATGAGTAAGGAAAAACGATTGTTTATGGGGGAAAGATTCGAAAGCGAGCTTTCTGCTCGGCATCTTTCCCAATGAAGTGCAAAAGAGTCAGACGGTGCTCTATTCAGTTGCAGAGCCGGATGAATATCATCAACGGTTGTGTTGTGAGTAAATCCCATTTTTTCTGCGGTTCGGCCTTCATCAAGCTTGTCCCCCATAATCGCATAGGCAAGATTGATCACAGCGTCAATTGTCGGGGTTTCAATCTTCGCAATTCTCGCCATTGCCTGTACCGGCTTGAGTGCGTAGGGCACATCTTCTGTCAAATACCTGCACTCCAAACGGTCGGGGCCCTTGATGCCTTTATAGAAGGAGCCTTCCGTCAGAATCTTGTACAGGTCATTTTCCGTACAGCCGTACAATTGGTGGTACGCTTCGGTCGCATCGACCGTCTGGATGTGAAACGCCTTGCAGATAGCTAGCCTTTCTTTATCCATCGATTCGATCAGTTTCACCTGACTTGGCACATAATCGCAATAGTATTCAAACGGAATATGCTTTTCGATCATTGCCGCATACAGAAGCGTTGGTCCCGGATGAAACTCAAAATTCAGATTGATAAATGAGACTTCAAGGATACTTTTTTACAAACTTATACTCTGGTATATAAGGCTTTGTAATTTTTTCAACAGTGCCGTTATCTGCTGCCGGATAAGCGGAGATGCTAACTTCTTCATTTTTGGCCGTTCACATATACGTCCCCGTTTTCTCTCAATCTGCATGCAAACAAAAGCGTATGTGCGGCTGCGAGAATAATCTTTGCAGTGCAGCTGTTCTCCTCCAGGACCCTTTTTAAACTCAATTGGGCCAAGAGGGGAAATCGGGTTCAGAATCACCACTTGTCCGTCTTTCAAAAAAGGAGAAAGTTTGACAGCCATATCGCGATGATACAGGGAGGGCAATATAACAAGAATCACTTCTGCTCCGTCAACAACCTCTTCCAGATCAGTGCTGGCAAGCGCCACTTTACCAAATCCGGTTGTATTCGCGTTTCCTTCAATTAAGATACCGCCCTTAGCATTGATCTCATCAATCGACTTTTGGCAAACATCATACAGCGCAACATCAAGCCCTTTCAGGGACAGGTAGGCAGCAAAAGCCTGCCCGCCGTTTCCAGCCCCGATGATCGCCCATTTTCTGTTCATAGAAATGCCTTCTTTCCAAATTACTCCATCATTTTGTTGATTTCTTCCGGCGGTACGGCATCCTTCTTCGTTGCAGCGCTTACAATAAGCATCAAGACGAAGGACACCGCGATACCGATTGCTGCATAGTTGATCGCTGTTTTGAGGATCATCGCAAATGCACATCCGACAATTCCACCAATCATTCCGGCAGCAATGCCCTGCGTTGTAATAAACGCCTTCTTGCGGAATGCATAGCACAGGAAGATCGGGCAAGCGAGGGCGGCTGCTGAGAACGCGTAGGTACTGACCAACCAGCCAAGGGTATCTGTAAATACAAGGCACATGAGAATTGCAATGACCATCAGTGCTACAGACAGAACGCGAGAAAGCTTCAGCGTTTTCGCATTATCCATATTCGGAGCCAATGCGGGATAATATCTCTGGTAATATTGACAACGGCCGTCTGAATACCAGAACTTGCGGTAGACATAAGCGTAGCGAAGATCAACGCAGCAAAAAGCGCAAGGAACGGAACGGGCAGCTGCTCCATAAACCAGGACGTTGCACCGCTGGCCACATCCTGATTGATTGAATAGATGCTGATGCCCATATAAGCGGCCCAAACGAAGGTTAGAAAGCCGAGAAACACGGTAAGAAGAAGGCTTTTTGCAACTTTCTTTTCGTCATCAATCGCGCACACACGCTGGAAATAAATCTGATTCGTCAGGCCTCCGGGCATCACGGAGAAAAGCCACAGCAAGGCAGTGCTTGTTCCGATATTGTTTCGGATTGAGCCGGTAAAGCTGAGCAAATCGGGATTCAGATCTTTGACGGTCGAAACGATTTCGCTTACGCCGCCGCCGAGGAACGTGACATAAACAATGGAGAAAATGCACATGGCGATCATAAAGCAGGCAAAGATAAAGTCTGTCCAGGCGACCGTTGTCAGTCCGGAGGGGAGAATGAACAGGAGGCTTATCACAGCAAAGACCACGCAAATAACGTTGTAGTCGATACCGAGCAGCTTGGAATAAATGTTGCCGAAAGCGGTAATCTGCGACGTCACCCAACCAAAGGGGACAATCAAAGACATGAGGGCGGCCGTTATTGTAACGACCTATTCTTACGTGAAAAAGTTCCCAGCAGCTCGGGAATAGTGGTGTAATTATGGCTTCGCAGCCATTTTCCAACGAAGATAATGCAAAGAATTGGAATTTCAGCAAGAATGGCATATAATAGCATACCAAATACCATTGGAGTATGCGTGCCTACCTGCCCCACCAGGATGCCGCCGCCCATTGAACTCGCAAACTGAGTTCCGACGACAACGTAGAGAGGTAAAGCGCGTCCTCCAATAGCCCATTCCGACTCCGTTACTCCTTTTTTCTTGCTGATCCGGTAAGAGGGAATTAGCGTTGCCAAGATAACGAGCAGAGTTACCAGTATAATGATAGTAGGCGTTCCCATTTTATTTCTCCTTTTTGCATATTTTATTTTTGGCCAGAGTTGCAAAATGGCAAGTGTGCGTTGGAAAGCTCGTGACTGGGTTGACTGGAGAATTCGGTTGAAAAGTACCCAATTTTCCTTGTGCCGGTTGATGTGATGGGCACTTTTTACCTGAAAATCGAAAAAAATGCGGTTTTCGGGGGGGATTACCAGCTGGTTTGTATTTAGTATAGCAGTGTGCAATTTGTGTGTCTATGTACTCAAATCAAAATTATCGAATAAATATTTGAAATAATTACAGATGCAGCTTTTTAAGAGCGGATCAGGCAAAAAAAGAAAGCACAGATAGCTCTTTTTCAGCTGTTTCTTTGACCGTTTGTAAAATCAGCATAAAGGATCAACGGCATTGTATGTGCTATATCGATATAATTGTAGATGCCTCTCAGAGGAAAAAATAGATATCCCCTCTCGGTTGCAATGAATATCTTCTCGAAATCAATGAATACACTTAGACTGCAGGCGCAGGATAGACGTTGTCTCTCACATATTATTATAATGAACTGTGCAGGATGCCGCGCGAATGCAGTAGCTTGCTTATTTTCAAGAGTTTGGTATAAAAAATATAATTTCAGATTATAGCGCTTGCTTCTTTGAGATAATATACAACAGAGTTTTAGCAGAGGTTTTACCCATGCCTATTATCGTTAAAGACATTTTGTCTCTTCAGACCACAAAGAATTTCACTTTGATTGCCGGGCAATCAGGCCTCGGTCGAATCATCGAAACAGTCGACATATTGGACTACGCATGGGAGCAGGACAGGCAATTCTCCCGAAAGCTGTTTAAGCCAAAAAGTTTTCCGCTTTCAAGTCTGCAATTCGCAAAAGACAATCCGGAATACCTGCTTGCAGTGATTTCACACCTGATTGAATGCGGCGTATCCGGCATAGCGTACAAGCCGGTATACTACTATGACCTGCCCACAGAAATTCGCGATTTGGCCAATTCCTGCAACTTCCCAATTTTTCGGATCGAGAATGGCGATACCCTCACCTACCGGGAAATTATCTGCGGTATTTCCGATGTCATCCGTGCCGACAGGATCGTTTCTGACAAGTCGAACTATGTCAAGCGAATGGCAAGCGGGACTTTAGAAGCCGAGGAAGTTCCCATATATGCTGGTATGATATCTCCCCGTATGAAGAAGAATGCATGTGTAGTGAACATTACGCTCAATTCTCTTAATTCCTCTGTTTTGATTGACCATTTGGTTTGCACGTTCCAGGGCTACCAGTATTTTATGGATTCGGTTGTCCTCTGCAGATTAGATACCAATCTGGTACTTATCATTTCCGATGACTCCGAAAATCCCCAAAAATTCAATTCCATTCTCGACCAGGTCCTTCAACTGTGTGATGTTGATCGAGAAAATATATATCTGGCGCGCAGCGGTATTCACCCAACCTATGCATCTTTAGATAAATGTATTCAAGAATCTTGCAGCGCAAGGGTTGCCGGTCTTGCAATGGATTGGAAAAATACTTATTTCAGCCGCATAGGCCCGCTGTCATTTCTAATTCCGTTGGCCTGCAACGCATCGATTCAGGAATATATGGAGAATTTCCTATTTCCCATCATCAACAGTGAAGAAAGCATGCGCACCGTAATTGCGTTTGTCCGTGCTGACGGAAATTTCAAGTATGCGGCCCAGATACTAAATTGCCATCAAAACACACTCCGCTACCGTATTGGTAAGATACAGAGCCTGCTTGCTCCCGAAGAAACTTGGGATACTTTTTTCCAGAATCTTTCTATTGCCATCAAAATCTATCTGGTGCGAAAGTTACAGAACTGAGTAATCTGCTCAAAGAAAACAGTTTTTGCAAAGTCTGCAGATGCTTTGCATCTGATAGAACATTTAGAAATGAGGAATTGTAGCCTAATCCAAACGCTTTCTGTGTGAGCAGCGCTGATCTGTGCTTACGAGGCGCTCAGCGGAGCTTAATCAAAATTTTTTAATTCCAAATGCAATAAACCGTCCTTTCCGTGCATTACACGGATGACAGGAGAGGGAAGCCCATGCTCAGTATGCTGATGACAACCGAATATGCGCCGGCAGAGGATCAGCACGAGCTGCAGCAGCTGCTCCTCCGCGTTGCCGGTGGTGACCGCGACGCACTGGCGGCGCTGTATCAGCGCACGAGATCGGCGGTGTACGGCTTAGCGCTTTCCTACCTCAAAAACGCGCACGACGCGCAGGACCTGACGCAGGACGTCTATGTGCAGGTGTGGGACCGCGCGGCGCAGTACCGTCCCACCGGCTCGCCGATGGGCTGGCTTCTGACGGTCTGCCGCAACCTCTGTCTGATGCGCCTGCGGCGCGAAGAACGCCATGCCGCGCTCAGCGAGGAGGAATGGGACGCCATTCCCGCGCAGGAGTGCGGTTTGGATGCCGACGAGCGCGCACTGCTGCAAGGCGCGTTGGCAAGACTCGCTGATGAGGAGCGGCGCATCGTGCTGCTCCACGCCGTCACGGGCATGAAGCACCGGGAGATCGCGGCACTGCTGGAGCTGCCGCTTCCCACCGTCCTGTCGAAATATCACAGAGCATTGAAAAAGATGCGAATTTTTCTGGAAGGAGATGACGCCCGATGACCAACGAAAAAATGGAACAACGTCTGGCTGCGGCGCTTGAAAAGACCGCGCCAAACGATGCGAACGGCGTTCTCTCTCGCTGCGAAGAGCGGAAAGGAACGGTAATTCCCATGACAACAAAGAAAACGACGAAGAGAAGATGGACATCACTCATTGCCGCCTGCCTTGCGGTGATGCTGCTCGGCGGAGGGCTGTTCTACCAGCGGGCAAACGCGGTGGCCTCCGTGGTGTCGCTGGACGTGAACCCGAGCATTGAGCTGAAGGTGAATCGAAGCGAAAAGGTGCTTGTCTGCACCCCGCTCAACGAGGACGCGAAGGCCATCCTTGCGGATATGAGTAATGGAGCAGACCTCAAGGGCGCAAAGCTCGACGTGGCGGTGAATGCCATTGTTGGCAGCCTTGTGCGAAACGGCTACCTCAATAGCATTTCCTCCGCCATCATGATCTCGGTGGAGGACAAGGATACCGCTCGCGCGGAAAAACTCCAGCGCGAGCTGACGAGCACCGTGGACGGTGTTTTGCAGACAAGCGAATCGAGGGCGTCCGTCCTGACGCAGACGCTGACGCAGGACGCGGTCCTGGAGCAGCAGGCGCGGGAAAACAGCATTTCGACCGGAAAGGCGGCGCTGGTGAACCGTGTGCTTGCACTCAACGCCACGCTGAAGTTTGACGCGCTGGCAAAGCTCTCGGTCGAAGAGCTCAAGGACCTCGCCGAAGCGGGCGCACCTGCCATGCCGATCGGTATGGATGCAGCCCGCAGTGCTGCGGAGGAGTATGCCGGAACGACGGCAATGGACTCCGTCACGGCGGAGGTCGATCCCGAGCTCGACGAATCCCCTGCACACTACGAAGTAGAGCTGCAAACGGCACGGGGCGAGTTCAAGTATCTAGTGGATGCCTACACAGGGAAGGTGCTCAGCGGGCAGAAAGATTTATTGGCTGCCGTTTCCGCATCGAATGAAACGACGAAGCCCTCTGGTCAAAAGCCCGCTTCCGCATCGAATGAAACGACGAAGCCCTCTGGTCAAAAGCCCGCGCCGTCCGGAACGGTGCAGGATATCGGCTACACCAAGGCAAAGTCCATCGCCCTGAACCATGCGGGCTTGCGTGAAAATCAGGCGTATGACATGGACATTGAGCTGGACGACGAGGACGGAACGCTCATCTACGAGGTTGAGTTCAAATCCGGCAATATGGAATATGACTACGAGATCGACGCGGCCTCCGGCGCGATTCTCAAGCATGAGACAGAGCTGGACGACTGATCTGATTATGCAATAAGGGGACGGCTCCCATGATCCTGAGATCACGGGAGCCGTCCCCTTACATATTTTTCAAATCGATGACACGTATTCCCCGATGAACGAGATGGCCGCGCCTACGGCGGCGGATT
>ENA-OQHF01000366-OQHF01000366.1-human-gut-metagenome-genome-assembly--contig:-NODE-366-length-28747-cov-5.082844_pt1 | contig 28747 bp, 25 predicted proteins | sample MGYA00242559_ERZ504709 | MGnify/ENA primary metagenome ERZ504709 (study PRJEB26092, sample SAMD00036203) | human gut metagenome | host: Homo sapiens | study: EMG produced TPA metagenomics assembly of... | reverse complement strand
ATATCTTTGGTATGAAAAATGAAAAAGTTCCGCATTATTAACGAAAAATACGAACGTAGGCGGTCTTGTAGAAGCTTGAGTCATATAGAAAATTTTCAATCTTTTACCTTTATCTGTCGGTGGTTGAACACGTGCAGTTGCGCCTGCAAGCACTTCATTGAGCTTACCGGTTGAAATTCTCATTGAGTTTTGAGAGTGAACAAAGGAAATCATTTCGTACAATTTGTCTATCCTTTGACCTGTTTTAGCTGAAATAAACATAATCGGGGCATAACTCATAAACGAAAAATCATTAGCAAGCTTATCTCTGTATTCTTTCATAGTGTTGCCGTCTTTTTCAACTGCGTCCCATTTGTTGACAGCGATAATGCAAGCCTTGCCCTGATCAAGAGCAATTCCCGCAACCTTGGAATCTTGTTCTGTAAAACCCTCTACAGCGTCAATCATAATTACGCAGACGTTTGCTCTTTCAACAGCCATTCTCGCACGGATAATGCTGTATTTTTCAATTGCGTCGTCTACACGGCTTTTTCTTCTAAGCCCTGCCGTATCAATGAAATTGAATTTGCCGTATTCGTTTTCAATAAATGTATCAGTAGTGTCACGAGTTGTACCCGCAATATCAGAAACAATAGCACGGTTTACACCGCTGATTTTATTAACAAGTGATGATTTGCCTACATTTGGTTTGCCGATAATGGCAACCTTGATTACTTCGTCGTCATCTTCTTCCTCGTCGTTTTCAGGAAGATATTTGAGAACTTCGTCAAGTAAATCACCCGTTCCGTGGCCATGTGCAGCAGAAACTGCCACAGGATCACCTAAACCAAGATTATAAAATTCGTAAAATTCAGGGTCAGGTTCACCTATGCTGTCACATTTATTTACGCATAAAATAATCGGTTTGCCGCTTTTTTGAAGCATGGTTGCAACATCATAGTCACTTGCAACAACGCCGTCACGAATGTTAGTAACAAGAATGATAACGTCGGCAGTTGAAATTGCAATTTCTGCCTGAGTTCTCATTTGACTTAAAATAACGTCTGAAGTGTTAGGTTCAATACCGCCTGTGTCAACAAGTAAAAACTTGTGATTAAGCCATTCGCAGTCACCGTAAATTCTGTCTCTTGTAACACCTGGCGTATCATCAACAATAGAAAGTCTCGTTCCTATTAATTTATTAAAAAGTGTTGATTTGCCGACATTAGGTCTGCCGACAATAGCAACAACAGGTTTTGCCATAAGCTAACCTCCTATTTTTGTTATAAAAGCAAGAAAGGCGGACAAAATGTCCGCCAACAAATGTAAAATCTTACGCTTCCTTGCTGATAACTTCTTTACCGTTATAATAGCCGCAGTTGCCGCATACCTTGTGAGATACAGTGTAGCCGCCGCAGTTAGAGCACTTTACAAGTGTCGGAGCGTCCATTTTCCAAACGCTTGATCTTCTCTTGTTCTTTCTTGCTTTAGATGTTTTTCTTGCAGGTACTGCCATCTTAATTGCCTCCTTTATTAAAAAACCATATTATTCATCTTCGAGCAGCTGCAATAGAGCCGCCATTCTCGGGTCAACATCTTTTTTGCAGTTGCATTGCTTGACGTTTAAATTAGCGCCGCATTTCGGACATAAGCCCTTGCAATCCTCTTTACAAAGAATCTTGTTAGGCAATGAGAGCGAAACTTCTTCGTTCACTAATTCGTCTAAATCGAGTTCCCTATTACTTACAACAATATAGTCATCATCGTCTTCTTCATTTTCAAGCTTCTCAACAACAATTCGTTTTACATCAAAGGAAAAATGCTTTTTTACCTTTTCAGCACATCTGTCGCAAAAACCAAAGAAATCAAAACTGATATTAATATCAAGATATAACACATCAGCTTTTGAATAAAGACGGCCGACAACATTAACGCCGTTTTTAATAGGATTATAAGTGCTGTAAATGAGATTACTTAAATCAAGAACATAATTAATATCAAGCTTGGTTTCAACAGCGCTTAATAAATTATTAAGGTCAATTCTCATAAAATCACCTCGCACTTGCACTTTAAGTATTATATATATAAGGTTGCTTTTTGTCAATAGTAAATTTGAAAATGCAACTTAAAATTTATATTTTTGAGAAGAAAACACAAAACAATTTAATAAATTTTGTCTATTAGTAAATAAAGTTTTAAAAAATTCAGCTTTTTTATTTAATTATTGATAAATTATTGTCAATGTAGTAATATTATGGTGTGGGATGCAATCCCAAATTACATATTTAGGAGGTAATAACAATGGTAAACAGATTTGTATTAAATGAAACAAGTTATCACGGTGCGGGTGCTATTAAAGAAATAGCTACCGAAGTAAAAGGAAGAGGTTTTAAAAAGGCTTTTGTTTGTTCCGACCCTGACCTTATTAAATTCGGTGTTACAAAGAAGGTCACAGATGTACTTGATAATGCTGATATTGACTATGAAATCTACAGCGAAATCAAGCCAAATCCAACTATTGAAAATGTTAAAACAGGTGTAGTTGCTTTTAAAGCTTCCGGTGCAGACTGCATTATTGCTATCGGTGGCGGTTCATCAATGGATACCGCTAAAGCAATCGGAATTATTATAAAGAATCCTGATTTTGCAGATGTTCGTTCTCTTGAAGGCGTTGCTCCTACTACAAATAAGTGTATTCCGATTATTGCGGTTCCTACTACAGCGGGTACAGCTGCCGAAGTTACAATTAACTATGTAATTACAGATACTGAGAAAAACAGAAAAATGGTTTGTGTTGACCCTAAAGATATTCCTGTAGTAGCAGTTGTTGACCCTGATATGATGTCATCAATGCCAAAAGGACTTACTGCAGCAACAGGTATGGATGCACTTACACATGCTATTGAGGGTTATATTACAGCAGGCGCTTGGGAACTTTCAGATATGTTCCATCTTAAAGCAATTGAAATTATTTCCAATAGCCTTAGAGGCGCTGTTGAAAACACTCCACAAGGCAGAGAAGGAATGGCTCTCGGTCAGTATGTAGCCGGTATGGGATTTTCAAATGTAGGTCTTGGCATTGTTCATTCAATGGCTCATCCGCTTGGCGCTCTTTATGATACTCCTCACGGTGTCGCAAACGCTATTATCCTTCCTACCGTTATGGAATATAATGCTCCTGCTACAGGCGAAAAATACAGAAATATTGCAAAGGCAATGGGAGTTGACGGCGTAGACGGTATGACCCTTGATGAGGCAAGAAAAGCTGCTGTTAATGCTGTTAAGAAGCTTTCAAAGGATGTTGGTATTCCTGAAAATCTTAAAGATATTGTCAAGCCTGAGGATGTAGATTTTCTTGCACAGTCCGCTTATGACGATGCTTGCCGTCCCGGCAATCCAAGAGAAACAAGCGTTGAGGAAATCAAACAACTTTATCTTTCGCTTATGTAATTAAATTCATATACAAAATAAGTGAGGTTGTTAATTCAGCCTCACTTATTTTATATTCTAATAGAATTTAAAGATATAAAAAAAGCGATGCGCATTTGCGCATCGCTTTTAGACTGTTATTAATTATAACTCTTCGCAATAATCAAAGATTTCAACCGGTAAATCTTCCTTATCACAGCTGATTGTGAAATAGAAGTTTACATCTGTAGCTTCAGAAAGTTGAGAAAGCATTTCAAAAAACTGTGGAAGCTTTTCGTACTCTCTGCCGACAATTTTGAATGTAGCATCAACAAGAACATCTGTTACATCATAGTTACCGGCGCAAATACCTGCCAAGAAGCCATAAAACGCTTTATGACCGTTGATGAGGTATGTTTCAGTTTCTAAAAGACGAGCTTTAGATGAAACATCATATGTAAGTTTAGGCTCTTTTTCAATGCAAACAACATTGCCGTCTGAGCTTTCAACACAAACGTTAACTTGGTCTATAAGCTTCTTAGTTTTTCCTGAGCCTTTATTTCCGATTATGAGTTTAATCATATTAAAATTCCTCCGAGTTTTATTCTAACTATATATTAGCATATACTAAGACGTTTTTCAAGAGTTTCTTTTTCCTTTTCGTAACCGGGCTTGCCTAAAAGTGCAAACATATTCTTTTTATAGCTTTCAACACCGGGCTGATTAAAAGGATTTACGCCAAGCATATAGCCTGAAACTGCGCAGGTTTTTTCAAAGAAATAAATTAAATAGCCAATATCACTTGGAGTTATAGTGTCGCACTCAATAACAAGATTGCCGACTCCGCCGTCTGTATGTGCAAGAAGTGTACCCTCTCGTGCCTTTTCGTTTACATAACTCATTTTCTTGCCTGCAAGGAAGTTAAGGCCGTCAATATTACCCTCTTGTTCTGTGATAAGAAATTCAGTGTGAGGATTATTGAACTTAATTACTGTTTCAAACATAAGTTTGCTGCCGCTTTCCTGAATATACTGACCGAGAGAATGAAGGTCAGTTGAGAAAATACAAGATACAGGGAAAAGTCCCTTGCCGTCTTTTCCTTCACTTTCGGCAAATAATTGCTTAAGCCATTCATTGAACATAGCCATACAAGGCTCATAAGATACAAAACACTCAAGTTTAGTGCCTTTATTATAAAATACATTTCTTACAGCGGCATACTTAAGCACATCGTTTTCGTCGATATTTTCACTGCAAAGTTCATTTTGAGCTTTTTGTGCACCTGCCATAAGAGCGTCGATATCAATACCGGCAACTGCAATCGGAAGAAGACCGACAGCAGTAAGAACTGAATATCTTCCGCCTACATCGTCAGGAACAACGAATGTTTCATAACCTTCTTCATCTGCAAGACATTTTAATGTTCCCTTAGACTTGTCGGTTGTTGCAAAAATTCTCTTTGCAGCTTCTTCCTTGCTGTACTTGTTGTTTACAAGGTCACGAAATACTCTAAATGCAATAGCAGGCTCTGTAGTTGTACCGCTTTTGCTGATTACATTAACGCAAATATCTTTGCCCTCGCAGATTGATACAACTTCGTTGAGAGCAGATGGGCTGATAGAATTACCAATAAAGTAAATGTCAGGTGTATCTTTCTTAAGTGCATTGTAGTTTGGTGAAGTAAGTGCTTCAATAACTGCTCTTGCACCGAGGTAAGAGCCACCGATACCGATAACAACAAGAACATCTGCGTTCTTCTTGATATAATCAGCCGCATTCTTAATTCTTGCAAATTCTTCTTTATCATAATTTGTCGGAAGGTCAACCCAGCCGAGGAAATCGTTGCCTGCGCCGGACTTGTTATTGAGGGTATGAAGAGCCTCAACAGCTTTAGGTGCAATAGCCTTGATATCATCGTTTGATACAATGTCTAACGCATGGTCGTTAAAAAATTTTATAGCCAAAATAATCGCCTCTGTTTCAATAAAATAGTGTTTATTTAAAAACTTTCGAATTGATATAATACACTATTTTGTCGAATTATTCAATATCTTTTTATATATTATTTATCATTTTTTTGAAAATATATAAAAAAGAAACAGATTTGACATTTTTGTCAGACTTTAAAGGAATAGTTGATATTTTATTATTGCTGCTGTAAACCTCTACCTCCCCTAAGGTATCCCCTGCCTTTATTGGCGCTTGCACTTCTTTTTTAAATTTGTATTTATATGTGATTTTATTTGAATTCTTAGGTAATAACACCTTTTGGTTTGATGAATATTTTGGTTTGATTTTTTTATTTCACCTTTTTTATTCTAACAGATTTAATCTTTGAGTTATCAATTTTCATTTCTTCAATTTTATAATTTGCAAAGCCGTAATCGAGAAGCTGACGACTTAAATCAAATCTGTCATCACTTGTTTTTGCACCCAAAACTACAGATACAAAGCTGATATTATCCCTTGTAGCCGTTGCACATAGACAAAAACCTGCATTTGACGTTGTTCCTGTTTTAAGACCGGTCATACCATTATACTTATTTATTAACTTATTTGTGTTGTTAAGCTCTGTTTTGCCGTTTCTGAGGCTGTCAAGCCAAACGGTTGAGTATTTTAAAATAAGTTTATGATTCATAATTTCCTTGGCAATAACGGCTAAATCATAAGCGCAGGAATAATGATTTGTAATTTCATCGTCAAGACCGGTGCAATTTTCAAAATGCGAGTTCTTTAAACCTAAGGTTTTAACTCTTTGATTCATCATATCCACAAAAGCACTGTCGCTTCCTGCAATGTATTCACCTAAAAGCGTGCAAGCGTCGTTTGCCGAAGCTATAACAATGGCCTTGAATAAATCGTTTACGCTCATTTTTTCCCCGATTTCAAGCCATATTTGAGAACCACCCTTTGACACAGCCGTTTCTGTTGCCGCAACTTCGTCGCTAAGTTTTATTTTACCGCTGTCTATTGCTTCTAAAATTAATAAAATCGACATAAGTTTAGTGACTGATGCAGGCGACAAATGTTCATAAGCATTGTGTTCCTTTATTACCTCACCTGTATCAAGATTCATTAAAATACTTGATTTTGCATCAATGGTTTTGTTTTCCTCGGCTTTAGCACTTAAAGGAAACGCAAATAGCATTAATATTGCTAAAATAAAACTGATTTCTCTTTTCATATAATCACCCAATAATATTTATTAACTGCATCTTGTTTTAATTACAATATTTTGTTATAATTACTTAAATTAATTACGGAGGGCCAAAAATGAAGGCTGCTTTTTATACACTTGGTTGCAAGGTTAATCAATATGAAACCGAATACATGGCTGAGCTTTTGCGTAATGCCGGTTTTGAAATAGTAAAAGAAAATGACGAGGCTGATTATTATATTGTTAATTCATGCACGGTAACGGCTACAGCCGACCAAAAAACAAGAAAGAGCATCAGAAAATTTAAAAGAAACCATCCAAACTCAACAGTTATCCTTACCGGTTGTATGCCGCAAGCATTTCCTAAAGAAGCAAAAGAATTGATTGAGGCAGATATTGTTTTTTCTAATAAAAATGACGGTGATATTCTTTCCCTTATTAATGAATATAATTTAAATAAAAATCGTCTTATAAAAATAGAGGAACACAAAGCAGGCGATAATTTTTGGGATTGCTCAATTGACCGTTTTCACGAAAGAATAAGGGCGTTTGTTAAAATTGAGGACGGTTGTGACAGATTTTGTTCTTACTGTATTATTCCAAAATCAAGAGGCAGAGTTCGTTCAAAATCGCTCGATATGCTCAAAAACGAGATTGAAACGCTTTCAAACGCCGGCATTAAGGAAATTGTACTTGTCGGAATAAATCTTTCTGCTTACGGCAAGGGAGAGAATTTTAACATTGTTGATGCAGTTAAAATTTGTAATGAAAATGACAAAATCAAGCGAATAAGATTAGGGTCGCTTGAGCCGGACCATTTGACTGATGAGGTTATCGACGGTCTTGCAAAATGTGAAAAGCTTTGTCCGCAATTTCACATATCACTTCAAAGCGGATGCGATAAAACACTTAAAAGTATGAACAGGCACTATACTGCCGATGAATACAAGGCACTGTGCGATAAGCTTCGTTCATCATTTGAAAACGCAAGTCTTACTACAGACATTATGGTTGGTTTTAATGATGAAACAGAGCATGATTTTAACGAAAGCCTTGATTTTGTTAAAAGTATTGCATTTGAAAAGGTACACGTTTTCCCAATATAGCGAAAGAGTCGGCACGGCAGCATCTAAGCGTGGTGACAATGTTCCTAAGCAGGAAAAGGAACGCAGAGCCGCTGTTATGATTGAAGAAACAGAGAAAATACGCCACGACTATCTTAAAAAACTTGTCGGTACAAATGAAAAGGTTTTATTTGAAAACGAAATTGAGCCGAATCTTTTTCAAAGGTTATACCAAGAGCTATTTACCTGTCAGAATGAAATATAACAGAAATATTGTCGGCGAGGAATTAGAGGTTAAGATAATCGATTATACCGATGAGTTTTGCATTGCCGAATAAAGATTAGACGTTTCCTCGTTATCCTTTAACGAGCTATAGGAGAAAATATAATATCCTTTTATCTTATCTATCTTTTGAAATATATGTTATTTGACGTGCAACTAATTTTTTTCTTTTTAAATTCGTTTTGTCCGCTCTCCCCTGCGTATTCGTCACTAAGTCCTGATTTATACATAGGAAGCGCAATATATAAGGCACACGTTGCATTGTCGCACCACAACTTTGTTGTTTGCATAAACGTGGTTTTCGTTTTTTAAAACCGAAATATATTTGAGGGCAGATATAATCAATGTATCCCTCATTTCTCGACCATTTTATTACGTCGGCATATAAAGCTGAATAATCATAATCCATATCGGAAGCAGGGCTTATACCGAAAGTAACGCTTTTATTAATCGTTTTAACAGCAGAATAAACCGATTTAATCATATTGTTTACATTATCTCTTCGCCAATCAAAAAGGCTTAGTTCTCCCCCGTTACTTTTATATTTTGTATATTCTTCTTTGTCGATACTTTTGTCCTTAGTCGGGTAAAAATAATCGTCAAAGCACAAGGAATCAACATTATAGTTTGACAGAATTTCTTTAACGCCTTTTACAATTAGATCTGTCACTTCGTTGTAACAGGGGTTAAAATAAATTCCGTTATCAAGCACAATTAATTTACTCGTGTTTTGCCATTTGAGTGCAATATTATTTTTTGCCAGCAATGAAAAATCGTTTCGTTGACTTACTCTGTATGGGTTTATCCACGCTTCGATTGACAAATTGTATTTATGCGCCGTATCAATCATAATTTCAAGTGGATCATATATCAATTTTGCTCCCTGATAGCCAAACATATATTCACTTGTAGGAAAATAATTTGATTTATAAAATGCATCGGCGCAAGGTCTTACCTGAACGGTTACACGGTTAAAGCCTTTATCTGCAAGTTCTTTAAAGGCTTTTGATATTTCTTTTTTAAAAGTTTTTTCATCATTGTTTTTTGTGAACCCCTCAAGTTCGTAATAAGCAATAAATACACTTTTTATATATGTATTTTGAGAGGCATTATTATGCACATTATCGCTTTTTGGGGTAATTGCGCACCCTGCCAAACAAAAAATAAGAACCATTGATAAAATAATTTTTTTATACACTTGAACACTTCCTAATTTTATAGTAAAATAATAAACGGTGATTGAAATGGAATACAGACTCGGAAATTCAAAATGGGTACATCAAAGAGGAGAAACGGTTGAACTTGTTTGTCCTAATTGTCACAATAAAGTTAATTTCGGCGTTTTTTCAAATTTTGAAAGACGTCTTGCGGTAAAGCCTACGCTTCTTGATACTCAAACGGTATATTTTCTCGTATGTCCTGAATGTGCAAGCGTTTATACAGTTGAAGAAGCAAGAGGAAAAGCATTTCAAAAGGGAGAAAAGCTTTCTATTGGCAATTTTGATTTAAAATCGCTTAAAAAGTTTAAATCAGAGGTTTAAAATATTGATATTTTTAAAGGTCGCACGTTTTGTGCGACCTTATTTTTATAGAATTATACATATAAGACCGTTGCAGCCTTCGTTAATAACTCTTTCAATTGTTTCTCTAAACTTGTTTCTTGCATCAATCGGCATACGGTAAAGCTTATTGTTAAGCCCCTCGCTTACAAGCTCGTGAAGTGATTTACCGAATATATTTGTATCCCAAATTTCCGACGGATTTTCTTCAAATTCCTTTAAGAGATACATAACAAGCTCCTGACTTTGGCTTTCACTGCCGACAATCGGTGCAACCTCTGTATAGGTATTGCATTTTATAAGATGAATTGACGGTGCCTGCGCTTTAAGCTTAACGCCGTATCTGCCGCCCTGCTTCATTATTTCAGGTTCTTCAAGGCTCAACTCGTTCATTTCGGGCATAACTATTCCATAGCCCGTTTCGTCAACCTCCTTGAGTGCTTTATTAAACCTTTCGTATTGCTTTTTCATTTGAACAAGATTGATAAACTGACTCATCAAATCCCTTTCATCATTAACCTCGACATTACAGCTTTCAGACAATATTTTATAAAAGAAGCTGTTGTCAACATAAACCTTCATATTGATTTTGCCTGTTGACAAATCAAGGTAATTAATATTAATTGAATCAATATATTCGTTTTCCTTAAGTCTTTCCGCAAAAGAGCCGACACTTCTTATATTTGTAATAACGCTTGTGTTTTCTTTAATAGAAGTATAAATTGATGCCTTAAGGTAATTGTCGCTTTCAAGATTATTAATCCAAGACGGATAATTAATGCCAACAGAGCTTACAGGAAATTCATATAAAATATCGGATAAAATATCATTAATTTCCTGCTCTGTCATTTCAAGGCAATTAACAGGTACAACGGGTACTGCGTATTTATCGGTAAGTGAGGCGCAAAGCCCAACCGCCGTGGCGGATTTTGGATTATCGGTATTCATCAAAACGATAAACGGCTTATCGAGTGCTTTTAGCTCATCAATAACCCTTTCCTCAGCCTCCTCATATTCATCACGTGGAATGGAGGTAATCGTTCCGTCTGTTGTGATAACAAGACCTATTGTTGAATGTTCCGTAATCACCTTTTTTGTGCCTATTTCAGCCGCCATATTAAAAGGTATTTCTTCATCATACCACGGCGTCATAACCATTCTCGGCTGTTCTTCTTCGATATAACCTACCGAGCTTGGAACAATATAGCCGACGCAATCTATAAGACGAACTCGCATTTTAATGTTTTCGTTCATACTAAGCTCAACTGCATCCTCCGGTATAAATTTCGGCTCGGTTGTCATTATAGTTCTGCCTGCGGCTGACTGCGGAAGCTCATCCATAGCCCTTTGCTTTACATATTCATCATTAATGTTAGGCAAGACAAGCGTATCCATAAATCTTTTTATAAATGTTGATTTGCCGGTTCTTACAGGGCCTACTACACCAATATAAATATCTCCGCCTGTTCTTTTGGAAATATCACTGTAAATATCATTATACATATTCATACCCTCACATTCCCGGAACAAGCAATACCCGTCTGGTATCAATAATATCCGATGTTAATTCATTTTCGTCAATAATAAGCTTTGAGTCGGTTGAAAAGCTCTTAGCAATATCCCATACACTTTCGTTTTTCTTTGCAAAATATAATGTAAGCTGCGGTGTATTCGAATCATCAAGCATTTCCTCGGTTGAAATATCCGTTATATACTCGATATTTTCCTCTTGATAAAGAAAAGCAGTATAATCAATACTAAGCCTTAAATTGATTTTGCTTGTATTATTTATTACAAAATCATAATTTAAAAGATTTACTCCCGCTTCACCGTTCATTTCAATATCATTAAGCTTTAGGCTGTAAATTTCTTCCTTTTCATAATAGCAAAGCTGTGAGCCTTCGTCTAAATAAAAAAATCTTAAAAGCACGGCACAATTAAGTGTTGACGATACAACATTTACCTTTACTATTTGTGCATTTAGGTCAACAATTTCAACAATGCTTTTGTCATTTTCAAAAGTCAGCTCAAAGCTTTTTGAATCGTAGTAATAAATAGGATTTGATTTAATCAACAGCTTATCGGTTTGGCTTATCGTTTTAAAATGCGGAATGTATGAATCAACGGAAAAGCTTTCTTTTTCAATTGAGCATATTTTATAGCTTACTGCAATTCTACCGACAGCTTCGATATCACAAAGCTTGTTGTCATTATTTACCTTTGGCTTAACATATAGCTGGCAAACTCTTGCGTCAATAATCGAATAATCTGTTTCAAGGCAATTTGCAATATCAATAATTCTGCTTGTTGAGAAATTATATTTTATCTTGTCGCTCTTGCCGCTTTCGTTGCAATAAACAATCGACAGCTCGCAATCAAGCTTTACAAGCATTTTATCCTTTATAATTTTTTTATCCGATACTGAACAGTCAATATATGTATTTATTATATTTTTTATTTGACTGTCATTTTTGCCAAGTGAAAAAACCTCGTCAAAATCGACTGACGATACACCTGTTGCCTTAATGTTTAAAACATTCTTTTCTCTGTTTTTTATGAAAGCATTTTCGCATGAGGAAAGACAGTGGGTACATCTTTTGCAAAAAACGTTTATTTGAGCATTCAAAGCCGTGTGAACGTCGATTCTGCGCTGATTTACAAGGCGACTGTTTGAATAAGCGGTAAAAACATTAACCTCGGCAAAATCGGGATAATCGCAAGACGTTATATCAAACGTTTTTGAAAACTCTTCTTCGAATATATTGGAAAGTGTAGAGCCGTCGCTTGCTTTATACATAACCGTGATTATACTTTTTCCGTAAATAATAATTGACGATGACGATAAGTCATAATCGGCGACAACGTTTTTGACGCAACATTTTACAAGAGTGTCAATGTCATCAAGATATTGCGGCAAATTAAGCTGAAAGTCAACGTCAAAGCTCTCGTTTATTCTTTCTCTTGTTTCATTACAGTTCATTTCTTTAAATTCTTTGCTTAGCTCCATAACGAATCTCCTTTACAGTTTCTATCAATACTTATGCAAACGTTTTTGGCAATATTACAGAGCTTATTCATTTTTTGTTTGACAAGATGAAAAGTATATGTTATCTTTTAATCAGAGGTAATTACTATGACTAATCTAATTGCAAAAGTGAACAGCGCACAGATGTATAGCCAACCTAAGCATTATGCTTGGGCTTATTTGTGTTGTGTTCAATAGCGGTAATTAGATTTTTATAGCATAAATTAAACTGCTGACGAACACGTTTGTTTGTCAGCAGTTATTTTTTTGGAGGTATTTAAATGGTTATCAAAATTGAAATTTATGAACTTTTAAAAGCATTTAGTATGCAAAAGAAATGTTTTAAACCTATATATGAAAAATATTACGATGAAACAAGCCCCTGCAAAGAGTCATTTGCAAAATTTGTATCAAGAACAACAAAGCCGAGTTTTCAAATGTATTGGATAATTGACAATAGCACTAAAGTAGGTCAAATTTGGATTGCAACTAAAAACGATACAGCAAAACTTGCAAGATTGTTTGTGCTTCCAAAATATCAAAATAAAGGCTATGCAACAAAAGCAATTATTGATATAGAAAAACTTTATTCATATTATAACCATTGGCAACTCGATACAATTAAAGAGGAAAAGAAAAATGTTCACCTATATCAAAAACTCGGATATAAACCCAACGGAAAAGAAAAAAATTATCAACGATAAAATGAACAATAACATGAATTTGAAAATGGAGATAAATAATGAAAGAAGTAATTGAATTTTATAATAAATATGACGAAGATAACAGATTAAAAAGCAAAACGCATTTACCGGAATATCTAATAACTATGAAATACATAAAAAAGTACCTGACACCTAATTCAAAAATTCTTGAAATAGGTGCAGGTACCGGCAGATATTCGATTGCGCTTGCAGATATGGGATATGATATAACAAGTGTTGAGCTTGTCCCACATAATATAGAAATACTTAAATCAAAGATTAAAGCAGAACATAAAATCAAAGATTTTTGAGGGTAACGCTTGTGATTTATCTTTTATTGAGGATAATACTTACGATATAGTTTTATTACTCGGACCGATGTATCACTTATTTAATGATATTGACAAGCACAAGGCATTAAGCGAAGCGATAAGGGTTGCAAAAATCGGTGGAATTATATATTCTTCTTATTGTAATAATGACACTACGATTTACAAAATGTTTTATAAAAAACGAATACTTGATTATATTGACAAAGGTTTAATAGATGATAATTTTCACGCATATTCAAGCCCTAACGGAATTTTTGAATTATACAGAAAAAGCGATATTGACAAGCTAATGGAAAATTATAATGTTACCAGACTTCATTTCGTTGGTGTAGATATGCTGTCATATTTATACTCAAATAAATTAAATATGCTAAATAAAAAAGAATTTGAAGAATATATGAAGTTCTTATCAGTCATATGCGAGCGTGAAGATTTAGTTGGTTTTTCGCAGCATATGCTCGATGTTTTCAAGAAAAATTAAACTGCAATTTATCTCATATTTTTAATTTTTTCTTTTGCGGATTCATAAAGCTCTACAGCCTTAAATTTAGGCGAATAAGTGTTTGACACAAGGTTCATTTCGTCATCGTCTAAATAATCGCTCATGGATTCACTGCAGGCTGAAAGGCAAACGCTAGGAAACACGATGCACCACCAATTGTGCCCATTCCCCTCGCCTATTTCAATTTTAAGAGAATTGTATTTGCCGGCAGGAAGCGTAAAATCGTCATAAACACGGGTTTTGAAATATTCTTTAACAACGTTTACTTTGACCTTATACTCTAAACCCTTTGATTTTAAATAATCGTTGCACATATCGGTAATTTCTTTAGTATTGTTTTTAGCATTTTTGATTGCTTCGTCAAGAGTTTTGCCGCCGATTATATCATGCGTATTTTCAAGAATATAATTTTTAAGCATAAGCTTGATATTTTGGTCCTCTGTCGAGTCGGAATTAGCGAGAATATGAAGTCTGAAAACCTTATTACTTATTCCCTCGCTTGTTTTAACCGCCGCCACAACAGGTTGAGTGATACCTAAAATAAGTACAAATGATAAAAAAATCGGGATAAAAAGCTTATTGAATTTCAAAATAAAAAACCTACCTTTCAACTTAATGATTGGTAGGTTTTTCTAATTTTATTCAACCTTTGCAAATTTTTCGCCGATTTCTTTAAGAATATATTTGCCGTTGCTAAGCTGCGTGAGCTTATCCTGAAGAAGCGGTACTGTATTTTCTCTTACAGAAAAAGTTACCGTTACATTATCTGTAAATTCACTGTTTTCAATATTTGCATTAAACTCGGAAAGCAAAATATTAAGCCTGTCATAAAAGCTGTAATCAACGCTTACGCTTAATACCTTGCACGGCGCCATAGTAATTATATGACCTGCTTCAACCGCAATTTTAGATGAATGAGAATACGCTCTTATAAGACCGCCTGCGCCTAAAAGCGTTCCGCCGAAATAACGGGTTACAACAACGCAAACGTCTACTAAATTCTCCTTAAGCAGTACGTCAAGCGTGGGAACCCCTGCTGTTCCGCTCGGTTCACCGTCATCACTTGAGCGCTGAATATTATTTTCCCTCAGCACAAATGCGGAAACATTATGCGTAGCGTCCCAATGCTTTGACTTTATTGAATTTATAAAATTCGTTGCTTCCTCTTGCGTTTTAACAGGCTTAACATAGCCTATAAAGCGTGATTTCTTTTCAACAAATTCGTCTTTACTCTCAAATTCAACTGTTTTATATTCTTTCATATTTCACCGACAAAAAACAAGGCAACGATAAAATACCGTTGCCTTCATTTTTTAGATTAGCCTTTTTTGCATATCTCTTATTGAATCTGTCAACACGTCCGCCTGTATCAACAAGCTTCTGCTTACCGGTATAAAACGGGTGGCACTTTGAACAGATGTCAACCTTCAATTCGCTCTTAGTGCTCTTAGTTTCATAAGTAGCGCCGCAAGCACACTTAACTGTGCAAGTATCGTAGTTTGGATGGATGCCGTCCTTCATTTATTTTCACCTCTTTACTGGTTTTCTACATTTCGCTTTGATATATTACCACAAGTTGCGAGCAAATGCAAGTATTTTTTAAAATTATTTATATATACATACCTTTTCAAGACAGAATGAATATAAAACCGCCTCTTTTACAGGCTTTTTAAGCGTTTTTTCAATAGCCATGCGGTAAAATGCTATTTGCTTTTTATATCTGTCAAGAAGTTCATTTTCATTTTTCACTCTATCGGTTTTATAATCGACAAGTATAAGTTCTCCGTTTTCTTCAAAAACGCAATCGGCAATTCCTTGAACAAGTATATCGTTGTTAAATTTGATATCATAAATATCGTTTGCTTTTACGAATGTAGAAACCTTAATTTCACGATAAATATTATCTGAATTAAACATTCTGCCTGCAAAAGTTGATGAAAAGAATGAATTAAGCTTTACTTTGTCAAGGGCATTTGCTTGCTCGTATGATATAAAGCCGCAACTTAGTAGCCTCGATATTTCCGTTTCAAGGTCATCTTTAGCTTTTTCGTAATCACAAAATTGCATAAATGTATGCATAGCCGTGCCACGTTCGGCAGGCGTCATTTCAGCCTTGTTCATAAATGCCGGTTTGGAAGAAGTAATAAATTCAAAATTATTGTCGCTGTCGTCAAGAGATGAAGCGGTCATTTTTGATGCAACGGTCGAAAGCGGAAGATATTCATATTTATATGAAAGCTTATCGCTTATTTCTTTAATAATCTCCTTATTAGGCTCAGCCACAACTTCTGTTTGTACTTGCTCGTTGTATTCTTCGGGTTCGATAATATTTATACTCATATCAAATTCCGCCAAATCAGGTAAAAGAGGTATTTCTGAATAATCTCTTAACACTTTACCGTCTTTATGAAACAGTGCACAAAGAAGAAGCAAATCGCCGTCACCGGTACATGAATTAACGGTATAAGGCGTTATTTTTCCGCCTACAAGATTTGCAACAAGCTTTTTATTGATTTTGCTTTCTAAGTTTTGACATGAGATAAATGTAATAAATTGCTCCTTAGCTCTTGTCATAGCAACATATAATACTCTTAAATTTTCGCTCATTAATTCATTTGCGTTTTTTGATTTAATAACGGCATAAGGAAGTGACGGAACATTATACATCATTTCCTCATTATGAATTTTAACGCCAAATCCATATTTAGTATTAATTAGTAAATCATCGCTAAGCTCGTCTGTATTATACCTTTTTGACGTACCGGCTAAAATGCACACCGGAAATTCAAGACCCTTAGAATGATGAATTGTCATAATTGTAACAGCGTCATCATTTCCTGAAAGTGATGCCTTTGAATCAACAGTTGAATTTGATTCAATAATTTTATCAACGTATCTGATAAAAGATGTCAGTCCGATATTAACACCTGCGTCAAATCTTTGCGCAAAAGAAATTAAGGATAAAATATGCTGATACCTTTGCTCGCCGTTTCCCATAGCGTTTATAAATGCAACTATTCCCTTTTCTTCAATAAGATATCTTATAAAATTAGAAACGGACATAGTCACGCTGAGTTTTTTCAAATTCTTGATATCATTAACAAAAGCTACTGCTTTAGGCATTTTTGAATTTGATAAAGAAAAATAGAAATTTTTATATTTATTTTCAATTCTTATTTCGGCAAGTTCATCCGGTGTGAAGCCGTAAATCAGCGACATCATTGTTGAAATAAGCGAAATTTCCTTAGTAGGATTATCAATTGTTCTCAAAAATGATAATATTATCTTAATTTCGTTGCTTTCAAAAAGGCTGCTTGAATTATCGCATACAACAGGTATTGCCATATCTGTAAATACTTCCACATAATCCTCGACAATATTTTTCATTTTTCTGAAAAGAACTGCAAAGTCGCTGTATCTTATATTTCTATATGTGTTTCCATCCTTAATTTGCTCTTTGTTTTCAACCTTTTCCTTTATAAGCTTTGCAATTTGCAACGCCTCAAGCTTATTTGTCTCCTCTCCTTTTACCTTGTCAATTATATTGATTTGAGCACAAACAGCATCATTTTTCTCGTATTTTGCGCCGTAATTAAGCCAATCCTGCTTATCATAATTAATTTCGCCGACTTTTTCACTCATAAGATGAGAGAAAACAAAGTTTACATAGTCACAAATACCCTTTGAACTCCTGAAATTCTTATCTAAAATGATTTTAGAACTTATATTACTGTCTTTTTCATCATAAAGCGCATAGCTTTTTCTTTTATCATTAAAAATATTAGGCATTGCAAGCCTAAAGCGATAAATGCTTTGCTTTATATCACCTACGGTAAACAAATTATGACCGTTTGATAGATATGTAAACAACAAATCCTGTGCTTCATTTGTATCCTGATATTCATCTACAAGTATTTCTTCAAACTTGTCTGAAAGCCTGTTAGCAAGGTCTTTTTTTACGATTTTATCCCCGTCAATACTAAATAAAAGATTAATGGCAAAATGCTCTGTGTCGGAAAAAGTATATGAATTTCTTTCATTTTTTTCCTCCATTAAGCGCTTGTCAACCTCTTTAACGATATCAATAAGCTTAATCATAATAGAATAAAGCTGTTTGAGATTATTTTTTATAATCTTCTGATGAGCAAATAAAAAGCGGCGGTATTTTTTTTGTCAAAATGCCCTTATAAGCCTCTCTGTTTGCTTTAATAAGGTTTGCAATATATTTGTCAAGTTTAGTTGTTCTTGGCAATGTTGATAGCTTAGGAATCCCTAATTCAACCGTATCATCCCAAGAAGAGTTTATTTTTTCGCTAAAAGTATCAATTATTTTAGCATCATCTTGAAATGTTGCTTCAAAGCTTTGATATAATTTTTCATCATTGATTTCTTTAAGCAAATCAAAATTGTCTTTAACACTTTGCTTGGCAAGCGAAATAAGATAATTTGCCTCATCAATAACGTATTTATACCAAACTGTATTTTCAAACGGTATTTCAGGATTGTAAAGCTCCGCCATATTATATGCCCAGCGATAAGGGAAAGGCTGAGCGTAAATGAATCTCCTTATCCTTTTAACAACATTTATAAAAGGCTTTTCACTGTCAGGCTTATTAAAATGTTCCAAAACCTTAATTAATAAATCGTCGTTTTCTTCAAAATGCTCATCGATAATGTTATTTATTATATTATCTTCAAGTAGGCTTGATTCATTTTCGTCCAAATTTGTAAAATCTTGATTAATACCAAGTTCGAAAAAATTTTCCCTGACAAGTCTTATGCAAAATGAGTCAATAGTGCAAATTTGCGCATTGCTCATTAAATTAAGTTGCCTTAATGCATTTTTATTAAAAGGCTCGTTTCTCAAAATATCTTTTAAAGACTTAGTGATTCTTGATTTCATTTCAGCGGCGGCATTGTTGGTAAACGTAACAATAAGCAGCTTATCAATATCAACAGGATTTTCGTTATCAGTTATTTTTTTAATTACCCTTTCAACAAGAACAGCAGTTTTGCCAGAGCCTGCGGCAGCGCTGACAAGAATATTTCTGCCTCTTGCATTAATAGCATCATTCTGTTGTGTTGTCCATTCCGGCATCGTTTTCAAACTCCTTGTGCAAGCTGTCAATAACTTGCTCATCTTTCAAATTTGCTCCGATTTTATTATAAATCGCTTTAGTATTGGCGCAAATATCACTATAGTCACAATAATCGCAGGTGTTTAAATGCGTCGTATTTTTTATAGGCGCACGCTCAATTACTCCGTTTTGAAGTTCATTTCCCATTTTTTTAACAAGTGAATTTATTTTTTTATGGAGTAATCCAAGCTGTTCAAGCGTTATCAAATCGCCTTTTACGCCCTTTGAACTTGCACTGACAGGAATATATTTACCTTCAAGTTCATGCTCCATTGCCTTTGCAATCGCATTATCATTATCAGAAAGCACAATACCGTTCATTTTAAATCTTGATTCTTTTTTGTTTTCTAAATTATTTTTTGCCTCAATCGGCGTATTGAAATTGAGTATATTTCTTGCTGCGTGCATATAAAGAACGCCTGCAGGAACACCGTTAAGCGCAGCATTTTTGTCATCGCAAAGAGCAAAAAGATAAACAAACATTTGCAAATTAAGACCATCTAAAATATCTGAAAGTTTAAATTTCTTAACTCCTGACTTATAATCAATAACCCTTACATATTTTTCGCCGTTAAAATCATAAACGTCTACACGGTCAATAGAACCTCTTATTTGAATACTTCCTCCGCTTTCAAGGGGCAATGCTTGCGGTTTAACTTCTCCGTCTTTATCTATTGACAATTCAAAGGCTTTAGCCTCAAAATCACAATTTTTAAATTCGTTTGACAAATGCATAACAACATCATAAACAAGTTTTGATAATCTTTTAAAATTATAATCAAAATGCTTGTTTTGACCTTTAATTAAAGACATTTTATCTTCAAAATATTTAGTTATGTATTTATCAACAAGTTCTTTAATTTGAGTGTAATCAAGAGTTGATAATTTCTTGGTTCCGACATCTGATAAAATCATTTCAAGAACGAAGTGTATAAGAGTGCCACGTTGCATTGGATCAATCTCAGCCTTTGTTCTTTTCTTAGCCGAAAGACCGAATTTGCAAAAATATCTGAATGGGCAGTTATAAAAATCCTCAATTCTTGAGGCTGAGATATACATATCTTTTCCAAACAGTTCTTTTGCTTTCTTTTTATCCTTAATAATCAAAGGTTTGTTTTGGGCAATATATTCAATCGACGAATATCTGCTGTCATTTTTAAAATATTCTTTGAGTGATGAGTAAAAAGGTGTATTTTCATAAAATCTTTCACTCATAAGTTCAAATGCGTTTTTATCGGTTTCAACGAGGTCAATATCTTTAAAATAAGAAAAATCGTATTCTTTAAAAGTTTTATACTTTTGCTCTATATCAGTTACAATTTCTGACGGCGAATAATCCTTGCCGTTTCCTTTAAGATATGAAATAAAAAGCTTTTCACTTGCACAAGAGCATGCCATATATGCAAAATATCTTTCCTGAAGATTAATAATTTCGCCATATGAATAAAGTTTAAAATCATTATCAAGCATAATTCTGCGTTCAGACTCGGATAATAGACCGCCGCCGTTTACTGCCTGCGGAAATTCACCTTCGTTAGCACCCAAAACAAATACAGCTTTAGGATTATCTGTTCTGATTCTGTCAGCCTGACCTATTTGAACATTGTCAATTCCGCTTGGCACACTACCCAAATCTTCACTTGAAATAATGAGGGAAAACATTTGAGCATAGGTTTTTAAATCGGTTTCGCCAAGAGTTGTTGCGAGCTGATTTAAAATATTCATTATAAGCTCCCATACCCTTCCCTGTTCGTTCGCAAGAGTATAAAAGCCGTTTTTGTCAAGTTCTATAGCGTATTCTTTAATTTTTTTGTCAGCTTTATATGAAATTAAAGTATTATAAATTGCTTCGCTTATCTCTCTTGAATTCCTGCTTTTTGCGGCGGACTTAAAAGCAACAAGCGGTTTAATAAGTTTTTCTCTTGTTTCGTTAATTTTATCAAGCGCTTTTTTATCGCTTTCGTCTAATTCATTTACAAAACCTTTAGTTGAATTATTAAACGGTTTTGTCCATTTTAAGCCATTGATATTCCAAAGAAAAACGTAATTTTCGATATCGTTTATATCCTCATCTGAAATGTCGGTAAGTCCTGTTTTGGCAAGGCTCAGAACATCGTCGCTTTTGAATGAAAAATTGATACATCTAAGCATAAATTCTATCATTACCACAAGCGATTGAGAATTAATCGGCTGCCTTTCATCTTTAAAATAAGGTACCTCATATTTTGTAAAACTATATTCAAGTTCACTTAAATATTTATTTAAGTCACGTGTTATAACCGCAATTTCAGATGCTTTATATCCATTTCTCAATAGTGATTTGATTTCTCTTGATACATAATCACATTCGTCAGATATATTTTTAGATGCATAAATATGTATATTTTCATTAGAATCAAGAATGCGGTTACAATTTTCAAAAAAGTGACTTTCAACAGCTTTTAATTCATCATTATTGAATCTAAAATTATTTTCTAATTTAACAATTTCGGTTTTAACATTTGATTTATCGGCAATTTTTTTTATGATTTTAGCTGAATTGTTTACATAGGCGAAAAGATTAAAATTATCTCCGTTGTCATACGAGTCACTGCAAAGAGTAATTGTTACGCATTTTGATTCGCTTATTATTAATTCAAGAAGTTTATATTCTTGTGCAACAAAGCCATTAAATCCGTCAATAAAAATATATTTATCCTTAAAATAATTTTTATCAAAAATTTGATTATAAATTCTGTTAAGTTCATTTGAAGAATCGTTAAATTTGCCGTTAATAAGTTCTTCAAAACTGCTCATAACAAGTGAAATATCACTTAATTTCTTAAATAAAACATCGTTTTCGATATTTTTAGACAATTCATTAATTTGAAAAGAATCAAGATTACAAGATTTCATTTCATCATAAATCTCAATCATTGATGAAACAAAGTTCAGCGAATCGAGTTTTTTATTGAAAAGCTGAAATTTATCTTTGCAGTTATCGATAGCTTTGCACATTAATATAACCTTGCCTCCTTTGGATAGAGCAGGCAAAGTATCACATCCGTATTTCTTTTTTACATCGTTTGAAATACGAGAAAAAGACGAGTTGTCAACACAGTTGACCATATCCTCGCCTAAATCAATTAAAAGTCTGCGTTCTGCAACAAGAGAATATTGCTCCGGAGTTAAGAGTATTATATTATTCTCTCCGCTTTCTACAAGCTTTTTTATTTCATTAAAAACAAAACTGCTTTTCCCGCAGCCACTTCTGCCAAATACAAATCTTAACAAAAAATCACCTATTATCTTATAGCGTCTTCCGGTTTAATTATACCTTTATCAAGCATATTATCATAAGCGTCAGCCCAAAAAGAGTACATTGGTCTTGCCAAATCAAACGCAAGCTTTAATTCGTCAATAAGAGATGGAGAATTAATCCTGTTCATATCAAACGAACTATAGCTAAACTCCATATTTTTTGCGCTCAAATACGGTTTTATCTCTTTGGGTGCATCCGGATACATATCTTTTTTATAGTTATATCTTGCATTATAAGTTAAACCTGCCTGCTTGCATGCGTCAACAGCATCTAACCACCTGCCCGGATGCTCAATAATGAGATTATGAACTTCTTTAAATGCCGATTGTTTCCACGTCCAAAAAGCCAAGCCGTATCCAAAACTGTTAGGATAAAATTCAAAGTAGAAAAACGGAGCTGAGGGGTATTCTTTTTTATATCTTCTAAGCATTAGCCACATATTTTCTCTGTATTTTATCTTACTTCTGTTGCCACGTGTGTCTCTGTATATTCTTGAAACGCTCCTTACAGGGTCAGTAAGCATTTTATCGTCAATATCATACATTAAGCCGCTTAAATCGAGAACAATTTGTCTCATAGGAACAGTTATTCCTTCTTTGAGTTCAAGCTTATGTTCTTCATAAAATTCCTTAGAGTCATTAAATCTGTTTAAGCAAAGAAGCTCAATACTTTCAGGCTTTATTCCTTTGAAATTATATTCACTCATTTTAAAAGTCCTTTATCTTCCATTTGTTGTGCGGCTAAGAGTGCGCAAAGTTTTGCGCTGTGAAAATTCAAACCACCCTGAATCCATGCATAATATGGTTCTCTGATTGGTGCGTCAGCAGAAAGTTCAATTGATGAACCAAGAGTAAATGCGCCTGCCGCCATAACCACCTTGCTGTCATATCCCGGCATATCCCAAGGCTCAGGTAAAAGATAACTGTCAATAGGGCTGCCGCTTTGAATCCCCTGGCAAAAAGCAACAAGGCTTTCAGCGTTTTCAAGCCCTAAGGATTGAACAATATCGTGCCTGATTTCATTATAGCGAGGAGTTACATCATATCCGAAGCTTTCATATAATGCCGATATGTAAACCGCGCTCTTAAGTGCCTCACCGACTGTATGAGGGGCAAAAAACAAACCCATATAAAGTTGCCTGTTCATACCGATTGTTGCGCCAACCTCACTGCCAAGTCCCGGTGTTGTGAGCCTGTAAGCACATTTTTCAACAAGGTCTTTCCTACCGGCGATATATCCGCCTGTAGTTGCAATTCCTCCGCCTGCATTTTTAATCATAGAACCTGCGATTAAATCAGCGCCAACCTGCGTCGGTTCACTTTTTTCTACAAATTCACCGTAGCAGTTATCAACCATTACAATTACATTAGGATTTCTTTTCTTGGCAATTTCGCAGACCTTACCAATCTCGTCAACTGAAAGGCTTGGTCTGAGTTCATAGCCTCTGCTTCTTTGAATATAAACCATTGTGGTATTTTCATTAACTGCGTGTTCTATTGCCTCATAGTCGAGCCGTTCGTTTTTAAGTGCTACTTCTTGATATTTAATTCCAAAATCCTTAAGCGAACCCATTCCCTCACCGCTGATTCCGATAACATTGTGAATAGTGTCATAAGGTGTGCCTGAAACGCAAAGCATTGTGTCTCCCGGTCTGAGGACACCGAAAAGTGCAGTTGATAAAGTATGTGTGCCGCAAGTGAAGTTGTGGCGAACTAATGCTGACTCAGCACCTAAAACCTGTGCCCATACCTTATCAAGAGCTTCTCGACCGATATCGCCGTAGCCATAGCCTGTACTTGTACAAAAATGGCTTTCTGAAATTCTGTTATCGATAAAGGCCTTTTGCACCTTTTGCTGATTATATTCTGTTATTTCGTCTATATATTCAAATTGTTTTTTGCAAAGCTTTAACGCATTATCAGAAGCATCCGTTATTCTTTTATCAATTTTAAAAAATTCGTTCATTTATACATTCTCCAATAGCCGATATTTTCAAATCCGAGTTTTTTGTAAAACTCTTCGTTTTTATTCTTGTCACGCATCAAATATACTTTGCCCTTTATATCGCAAACCATTGCGCTGACAAGAGCACTTGCATACCCCATTCGTCTAAATTCGGATTGGGTGGACACAGCAGTCAATATTGCGTCATTATTATAAATCGACGAAAATATGCCACTTGAAATTATTTCGCCATTAATATTCAGTGTTACGGCTTTTGCCGCACCGTGCCTGATTCTGTGGCTTACGTCAACATACCAACTTTCAAAATCAGCTGACGAATAATCCTCCAAATTAAATAAATCCATAAGTTTTGGGTATTCATCAATCTCGGCATAATTTATAGTTTTTTCAATCTTTTTATTTGTTGCCATTGTTATTCCATAATCATAGGAAAAAGACAACTTTAAATCTTCATTGCATAGGATTGAATTAAATCCAAGCGTTTTGAAAAAATCGTCAAGTTCTTTTTGATTGAAGTTATCATTATGGCAAACGGTATAATCATTATCAAGGCGAGAAATTATTGCCGTTATATTTTCGCTTTCATCAATTTGCTTGTAAAAAAGCGCAAAGTTATATTCAGTTGAATATGCTTTCAATAAGGACATAATGCGGATAAAAAATATATCGTCCTTATTAAAAGTATCAAATTCGTCGGGATTATCAATTAATTTAATCATATAGCTTAGGTAATAATTTATTTAACAGCTTTCTTGTATTTTCGATATCCTCACTCTTTACAACGCTTGATGAGGAGTGAATATATCTGCTTGGAAGCGATATTGCAATAACTTTGCTTCCCTTACCGCTTGTTTGAATTGAACCTGCATCATTTCCGCCGGCAATTGCAGTTTTAGTCTGTGCAGGGATATTATTATCATCTGCTGTCTTTCGTGCAAGTTTATATAAAGCCTTATCGTAAACAGTTCTGCCGTCCATGAAAGATATAACAGGACCGTCACCCAAAACGCAAACCCGATCCCCGCCGGTAACGCCGCATAAATCAGCTGCAGTTGTTGACTCCAAAATGACAGAAATATCGGGTTGAATATCAAAGGAGGTACATTTTGAGCCTCTTAAACCGACTTCTTCCTGAACGTTAAAGCAAAAATATGTGTCATATTCAAGTTCGCTGTTAATTAGCTCAATCATAAGCATACAGCCGATTCTATCATCAAGTGCTTTTGCCTTAATAAAGCCTTCGCCAAACTCATAATAATCACTCGAAAAATACGCAAAGTCGCCCAAAGAAACAAATTTTTCGGCATCCGACTTATCCTTTGCACCGATATCTATAAAAAGATTTTTGAAGCTTACTGCCTTTTCTTTTTCATCAGATGAAAGTAAATGAATAGGCTTTAAACCTATTACGCCGTTAATATTATTAATTGTCACTTTTCTGTCAGCAACAATTCTCGCATCAATACCGCCAACGGGTGCAAATTTCAAATATCCGTCATCTGTAATATCGGTAATAATAAAACCGACTTCGTCCATATGAGCGCAAATCATTACCTTTTTATTTGTTCTTTTTTTGCCCTTTTTAAATGCTATAATTGAGCCTAATGCGTCAACCTTATATTCACAATTATCTTTTATTTTAGAGATTATATAATCCCTTACAGCACTCTCATCACCCGATGTGCCGTTTAATAAGCATAAATCTTTAAGCATTCGGCTCACCTGCCTTTTCACTGATATAAGCGTAAATTAAATTGTTTACGCTCTCAATATCATTAACGTCAACAACCTCACAGGGCTGGTGCATATATTTTTCGGGAATTGATATAAGAGCGCCCTTTATACCGCTCTCGCAAAGAGAGATTACGTCGGCATTTGTTCCCGTACTGCCTGACATAATTTCGCATTGATACGGTATTTTATTTTTCTTTGCAATATTAACGAGCTTTTTTGAAATATTCTTATCAAGAATAGGAGAAAAACCAATCATTGCACCCTTGCCTATTTCTCCGCAATCCGCCTTGTCGCAATTAGGAGTGTAAGCAAATGAAACGTCAACGCAAATAAATTCATCAACACCCTTTGAAAAAGCGCCGATTTTAGCACCTCTTGTACCAAGCTCCTCCTGAGAAGAAAACATAACGGTTACTTTACAAGGGAGATTTTTAAGCCGGTCTAGACATAATAAAATCGAAGCAATACCTGCTCTGTCATCAAGGCAGGAGGCAGACAATTGACTGTTTAAAAGCGGAGTGAAATTACGCTTAAATGTAACCTTATCTCCGAGAGATACAATTTTTTTAATTTTTTCTTTACTCATTCCGACGTCAATTGAAATATCTTTAAATTCGGGAACTTTCTTTTCATCATCTGCGTTTTGCAAATGAGGCGGTAAGGTTGAAATTATACCTTTAACCTCTTCCTTTCCCCAAACGGACACCTCATAACCCAAAAGCATTCTTCTGTCAATTCCGCCGCAACGATTTACTTTAATAAATCCGTCGTCAGTGATATCGGTAACAATCATACCAATCTCATCAAGATGAGCATCAAGTAAAAAATGATAGCCTTGCCCAAAGGTACAATAAACGTTGTTCATTGAATCAACACTTACATTACCGTACTTTTTGAGTATATCCTTTAAAAGAGTAACTATATTTTCTTCTTCACCCGATACGCCGACTGTCGACGTTAATTTTTTTAATAATTCAACTGTATTATCCATTAATCCTCAAATCCGTTTACAAGTTCTTTAAATTTTCTGCCTCTGTATTCAAATGTTTTAAATTGGTCAAATGCCGGGCAAGCAGGGCAAAGTGAAACGACATCACCCTTTTGAGCTGCTTTTTTTGCTTCAACAAGAGCATTTTCAAGAACATCTGTTTTAATTATTTTAAGTCCTGACTCATTATATCCGTCAAACGAAATAACGGTATCATAAATCTTGTCGGCAGTTGCGCCGTTTAATACAAGAACTTTAACATACTTTAATATGTCAGGCACCATTTCGCTCATATCATTACCCTTGTCCGAGCCACCCATAATAACAATAATTTTCTTATTGAACGCCCTTAAGCCGCTGATAACACGTGAAGGAGAAGTTGCGATTGAGTCATTATAATATTTAACACCGTCAAATTCTCTCACAAATTCAATTCTGTGCTCTACTCCGCCAAAGGTTTTTGCAATTTTGTCGTAAACAGAAATATCAACAAGACCCCATGTGGCTGAAATTGCAGTACAATAATTTTCAATATTATGAGTACCCGGAATTGCAATATCGCAACTATTCATAATAAAGGTTTCATTACCGTTATCATTATAAATAATTTCGCCCTTATCATTCATATAACATCCGTTTTTGACCTTATGCTTGATTGAAAATTCGGCAAGCTTACCCCTGACATCATATCTCATATCGTGGTAAACTCTGTTACCGATTGAATAATCGCAATCAGCATTTAAAACTGTACGGCAATTGCTGTTTTGATAGATTAAAATATTTCTCTTTGCATCAACATATTCATCAAGGTTTACGTGATGGTCTTGGTGAGTACATTCAATATTAGTAACAACTGCAACATCGGGAGTGTTTTTCATATTACCCATAGTTAAAAGCTGAAATGATGAAAGTTCAACAACCGCAATATCGTTTTCGGTGATAGTTTCAAGTTCAGGCATAAGTGCCTTACCGATATTACCGCCTAAATATACTTTTTTGCCCTGTGCTTCAAGGAATTTAGAAATAAGTGTTGTTGTTGTTGTCTTACCGTTAGAGCCTGTAACGGCAATAATTTTAGACGGGCAAAGTTTAAAGAAAACCTCCATTTCCGTTGTTACCTTTTGACCTCTTTCAATGCACTCTCCTATCCAAGGATTTTGAAAAGGCAAAATACCGTGAGAACGAAAAACAAGGTCCATTCTCGGCAAAACATCAAGATAATTTTCTCCTAACGAAAAATTAACGCCAAGCTTTTCAAGCTTATCACAAATATCCTTGCCTATATAGTCCTTATCTCTTTTGTCACAAGCGTAAACATCAATTCCAAGCTTTGCAAAAAAATCTCAGCACACGGAATGTTAGCAACGCCCATACCGACAAAAGCCACTTTTTTACCTTTTAATGAATCAAAATATTTTTTAGCTTTATCATTCATAGCATTTCATCTCCTATTAATGAATATAGAAATTTCCGTTATTAAAATCCTTTAACGTGAATTTTTCTGCCTTTTTTTCAAGTTCCTTTTGATAAGGCAACTTCTCTTTATGTATAAATTTATCCTTAACAGGCATTTCGCAGTTCATTACAAAATTTGCAATCTGGGTTTTG
>ENA-OQHF01000365-OQHF01000365.1-human-gut-metagenome-genome-assembly--contig:-NODE-365-length-28895-cov-3.300438_pt1 | contig 28895 bp, 30 predicted proteins | sample MGYA00242559_ERZ504709 | MGnify/ENA primary metagenome ERZ504709 (study PRJEB26092, sample SAMD00036203) | human gut metagenome | host: Homo sapiens | study: EMG produced TPA metagenomics assembly of... | reverse complement strand
TTTTAAGGAAGCACTTGAATCAAAAATACCGGTTTGATCGATTGTATCATTAATTGTGATGACAAGGTGTGGCCGATGGTTGCACCGGGAGAGGCAATCAGTTCTTCATTTACCGGTGAGGATTTAGCAAAAAAACAACAATCATAAATCAGAGGAGGAAGTTTAAGATGAGCAGAGTGTATAATTTTTCTGCAGGACCGGCTGTATTACCGGAGGAAGTATTAAAAGAGGCAGCAGATGAGATGTTAGATTACAAGGGAAGCGGAATGTCCGTTATGGAGATGAGCCACCGTTCCAAAGTGTATGACAACATCATCAAAGAGGCAGAGCAGGATTTAAGAGATCTGATGAATATTCCGGATAATTACAAAGTCCTGTTTTTACAGGGTGGAGCATCCCAGCAGTTTGCAATGATCCCGATGAACCTGATGAAAAACAAAAAAGCAGGTTATATCGTGACCGGTCAGTGGGCTAAAAAAAGCATATCAGGAAGCATCCATTTACGGCGAGGCAGTAAAACTTGCATCTTCCGAGGATAAGACATTCTCTTACATACCGGACTGCTCCGATCTTGATATTCCGGATGATCTTGATTATGTATATATTTGTGAGAACAACACAATTTATGGAACCAAATACAAAAAACTCCCGAATACAAAAGGACATACATTGGTCGCTGACGTATCTTCCTGCTTCTTGTCAGAGCCGGTAGATGTCACAAAATATGGTGTGATCTACGGCGGCGTCCAGAAGAATGTCGGACCGGCAGGTGTTGTTATTGTGATCATCCGTGAGGATCTGATCACGGAGGATACCTTACCTGGAACACCTACCATGTTAAAATACAAGACACATGCAGATGCAGATTCCCTTTACAATACACCGCCATGCTACGGCATTTATATCTGCGGAAAAGTATTCAAATGGTTAAAGAAGATGGGTGGACTTTCTGTGATGAAAGAGCGCAACGAAGAGAAAGCTAAGATCCTTTATGATTTCTTAGACCAGAGCAAATTATTCAAGGGAACTGTGGTACCGGAGGACCGCTCCTTAATGAACGTTCCGTTTGTAACCGGAGATGCTGACCTGGATGCAAAATTCGTAAAAGAGGCAACCGAAGCCGGATTTGTAAATTTAAAAGGACATCGTACCGTTGGCGGTATGAGAGCATCCATCTACAACGCTATGCCAAAAGAGGGCGTTGAGAAGTTAGTAGAGTTCATGAAGAAGTTTGAGGAGGAGAATGCATAATGTTTAAGTATAACTGCTTAAATCCGATCGCATCAGTCGGTCTGGATCTGTTTTCCGATCAGTATGAGAAAGTAGATGAATTAAAAGATGCACAGGCTGCGTTAGTCAGAAGTGCAGCAATGCATGATTTAGAACTGCCGGATACCTTAGAGGCAGTCGCAAGAGCCGGTGCCGGAGTCAACAACATCCCGCTGGACAAATGCGCAGAAAAAGGTATCGTCGTATTCAATACACCGGGTGCAAATGCAAACGGTGTCAAAGAGCTCGTGTTTGCAGGTATGCTTTACGCATCCCGTGATATCGTAGGCGGTATCGAATGGTGTTTAGAGAACCAGAACGATGAAAATATCGCAAAGACAGCTGAGAAGCAGAAAAAGAACTTTGCAGGAACCGAAATTTCCGGAAAGAAATTAGGTGTCATCGGTCTTGGTGCGATCGGTGTGTTAGTTGCCAATGCAGCAATCCATATGGGAATGGAAGTATATGGATATGATCCGTATATCTCTGTTGCAGCAGCATGGAACTTATCGAGAAGTGTCAAACACATCAGCAATGTAGAGGATATCTACCGTGAATGCGATTATATCACGATCCATGTACCGCTTCTGGATTCTACGAAAAAAATGATCAGTGCAGACGCAATTGCTATGATGAAACCAACTGCGATCGTATTAAATTTTGCAAGAGATCTGCTTGTGGATGAAGAAGCAATGGTGGATGCACTTGCAGCAGGAAAAGTACACAAATATGTATCTGATTTCCCGAACACAACAACCGTTGGTGCAAAGGGCTGTATCGTAACTCCACATCTTGGAGCTTCCACAGCAGAGTCAGAGGATAACTGTGCGATCATGGCAGTGCGCGAGATCCGCGACTACTTAGAGAATGGTAACATCGTTCACTCTGTAAATTTCCCGGACTGCAGCATGGGAGCATGCACAACTGCAGGACGTATCGGAATCTTACACCGCAATGTCAAAGGTATGTTAAGTTTATATACAACGATCCTTGGCGATGCTGGTATCAACATTGATGGGATGGCAAACAAATCAAAAGGTGATTATGCATATGCACTTTTGGATCTGGATACTTCCGTTCCGGATGACGTACTTGAAAAATTAAAAAATACAGAAGGTGTCTTAAAGGTTCGCAAGATCTGCTAGAAAAACAGCAGTGGTATATGACAATAGAGTGTTCATAAAACGAAGATTTTATTGTTACCTGGGATCGGCACAGGAGAGAGTTATAAGAAAAATGGTAACTATCGCATAAGAAAAAATGAGGTGCAGCAAAAATGGCAGATATCAGACCGTTTATGAGCATCAGACCAGAAAAAGGGAAGGCAGCTAAAATCGCTGCCCTCCCTTATGATGTTTATAACAGAAAAGAAGCAACTGAGGAAGTGGAAAAGAACCCGGAGTCTTTTTTAAAGATCGACCGTGCGGAAACGGGTTATCCGCTTTCCGTGGATATGTATGACGACAGAGTGTACGAAAGGGCACACGATCTGTTGTGGGGGATGGTAGAGGATGGCTCTTTTATCAGGGATCAGAAGAGCTGCTACTATATTTACGAACTTACGATGAATGGACGCGTGCAGACAGGTATTACCGCATGTGCGTCGATCGACGACTATTTAAACGGTGTTATCAAAAAACATGAGAACACCAGAGCGGAAAAAGAGGCAGACCGTATCCATCATGTAGACGTCTGCAATGCGCAGACAGGACCGATTTTTTTGGCATACCGGTCAGATCCGGTGATCAACGGAATCGTAGCACAGGTCAAAGAGGGAGAGCCGGAGTATGATTTTATATCGGAGGACGGGATCAGACACCGCGTGTTTGTGATCGATGACGACGAAAAAATAGCTGCGGTCTCACAGGCATTTGAAAATATGGCAGATATCTATATCGCAGATGGTCATCACCGTGCAGCCTCGGCTGTAAAGGTTGGTTTAAAACGAAGAGAAGAACATCCGGGTTACGATGGAACGGAAGAATTTAATTATTTCCTGTCCGTGTTATTCCCGGATGACCAGCTTATGATCATGGATTATAACCGTGTGGTCAAGGATTTAAACGGATACTCTTTCCAGAGTTTTTACAAGGAAATGAAAAAACGCTTTGACGTGACGGAGATCACAGATCAGGAAGAAAAGAGACCGCAGGAAAAAGGCAGCTTTACCATGTACATGGAAGGACACTGGTTCTTGTGTAAGATCAGAGAGGAAGACCTTGCGGCAGTGGCGGATGATCCGGTCAAAAGTCTGGATGTCTCACTGTTACATGACCTTTTACTCCATCCGGTACTAGGCATCGGAGATCCGAAAACAGACGGCAGGATCGACTTTGTCGGCGGAATCCGCGGCATGGACGAACTGGTCAGACGCTGTGAGGAAGACTGTTCCGTTGCATTTGCCATGTATCCGACCTCGATCACAGAGCTCTTCTCCGTCGCAGATGCCGGAAAACTCATGCCTCCAAAATCTACCTGGTTTGAGCCGAAGCTCCGCAGCGGTCTGTTTATTCATTCCTTAGAATAAGGAAATTCCTTAGAGCAGGACAAAATGAGAAATGGAATTTTGAAAACTTATAAAGAACTGAGGAAGTTGTGAATCTGTGTCAGGTTCACAACATTCATAGCCTAAAGATGAGTTTTTTTTAAATTCAAATTCGAATAAAAACGAAGGGAGCCATATATGCTGGCAGAAAATGTAGAAGGAATCGCTAATGCAACCGAGACCGTCGAAATGTTAAACCAGGCGCAGGAAAACTTACAGGAGGTTGCGAAGAACCCTGGAATCGTAGGCACATGGCTGCAGGGCCTGATCCCGGATCTTTTGAATTTTGCGTTTCAGGTCGTAGTTGCGATTATCATTTATATTGTCGGAAGCAAGATCATTAACCTGATCTTAAAAATGTTCCGCAAATCCATGGAGCGCAGAGATGTCGATACCGGTGTCAGACAGTTTGTACTGCCATTAGATCAAATACGCACTATACCTGGTACTGATCTTTATTATCATGGGACTGTTTGGAATTGCAACCACCTCGGCAGTGGCAGTGCTTGGTTCTGCTGGTGTGGCAGTCGGTCTGGCATTACAGGGCAGCCTTTCAAATTTTGCGGGTGGTGTGCTGATCTTATTGTTAAAACCTTTCCGTGTCGGAGATTACATTATAGAACATTCCGGCGGGAAAGAGGGTACGGTAACAGAGATCTCCATTTTCTATACGAAACTGCTCACCATTGACAACAAAGTGGTCATGGTACCAAACGGTACACTCTCTAACAGCAGCATCACGAATGTTTCCACCATGGAGAAACGCCGTGTGGATCTGGTAGTAGGCATTGCATATGAAGCAGATATCAGAACTGCAAAAGAAGTGTTGTATTCTGTTGCAGAAGCGGAGGAGGCAAGACTGCCGGAAGAAGAGATTCTTGTATTTGTGGATGAACTCGGAGATTCTTCCGTAAACATGGGTGTGCGTATCTGGGTAAAAACAGAGGACTACTGGTCTGCAAGGTGGCGCCTGACCGAGAATATCAAGTATGCGCTTGACAGTCACAATATTTCCATTCCATATCCTCAGATGGATGTGCAGATCAAACAGTAAATGACAGGGAGAAAAGAACGGTGCAATTATCATGGTGTTGGGGTCAGATAGTGCATTTAAACATCTTGATTGACAAATTGCACAAAGCCGTGTCTGTTTTGTTCCGTTGTACGAAAATAAGAAAATCTAAGCCTGCCTGAGTCAGGTTTTCTCAGAGTGACGTGAACGGCAACAACGAGTCCTCCATAACTCGATGCTGCCTTGTTCTGCCATCCGTGGCAGAACATCACTGTGTATTACCAGGCAGTCTAAGATTTACTAATTTTCTCCCAAAGTCACAAAAGCAGTCTCGGCTTTGTGCAATTTGCCAGTCGTTATGTTGTGAATGCACTATTTGCCCCCAACATCATCATATTAAAATTCAGAAAATTATCAGAAAGGCCGGATATGAGAGAAAAAACATACAGTTTCACGATAGAAGAAATCCCGATCATTGTGACGAAAAAACGCATGAAAAATATGTATCTGCGTATCAATAAAGAGGATGGCAGTGTGCGCATTTCGGCGCCGCATCAGATGAGCGACGAGCGGATTTACCGTTTTGCAAAGGAGCGGATCGACTGGATCCGGGTTTACAGGGAAAAATATCTGCGTGCGAAAGAGGGACGCAGGGAAGTAAGACAATTAAGCGAAGCGGAATTAAAACAGCAGAAACTGCTTTTGAAAAAAGACGTGGAAAAATTGATTGCAAAATGGGAACCCGTCATGGGCGTAAAGGCATCCGGTGTTACGATACGCCAGATGAAAACACGCTGGGGTTCCTGCAATGTGAGGACACACCACATCAATATCAATCTCGCACTGGCGAAAAAGCCGCCGGAGTGTCTGGAGTATGTGGTCGTGCATGAGCTGACACATATTTTAGAACCGAGTCATAATGCCGTGTTCTGGGGCTATATGACACAGTTTTATCCGAATTGGAAGCGTGTCAGAAAATATCTGAATGATGAAGTACCGGAATAAATGTTATACAAACTGATTTTTGGTTTCGTCATATTCGTAATCGATCATTTTTAATTTTTCAGTGATCGCATCGGCATCTGCATGAAATGCGGCAACAAACTCAGAAAAAGACGGATAATTGTCGCGGAGCTGTGTATTGACGAAACTTAAAAGCATAGCAGGATCGTTTGGAAGATTTTGATATTCAGTCATAATAAACCTCGTTTCTTCTATATTATGGTAAACGGTTTGCCCGTGTAGTGGGTTGCCCATGATTACCGCAGATATGCGGTCTTTTCTGTGAACGGTTTCTATGCTAAAATAACATGGGAACGCAAAAAATGCAAGGAGACGATAACAGCATGGAACAAAAGATTGACAAAGAAGTGTTTGATAAATTTTTTACGGAGAGTTACTGCCCGGTTGACTATACAACGGTAAAGGAAGAGTTCGAACAGATCGCATCGGTGGGAAATGATATTTTTACCGGAAGTTATGAGGCAAGAAATTTAAACCGCGAGAATTTCATCCTATACCTGACCAGTGAGGCGTATTGTGATTTTGAGGCTGCCGTGCAGGAGGCGATGGATGATCTGAACCCGGAGATCTTAGATGCAGTTATGGATGTGACGGAAAACACATCGGACGGAGACGAGATCACTGAGAAATACTGGGATACCCAGCGCACACTTTTGAAAGAATTTTTAGAACAGCTTTATGACGAAGTGATCTCAACGTGGAGATAATGTTCTGCGGAAGAGTCGGAAGTGAAAGATAAGCAGCAGACAGGATATGGAAAATACGGCAATAAGAATTGGAGGATGTTATGGCGAGCTGTGACAGTTGTGTATACAATGTATACGATGAAGATGATGAGGAATATTACTGCGAAGTGGACATGGACGAGGATGATGCTGCGCGCCTGATGCAGGGACATTATAAAGAGTGTCCGTACTACCAGCTGGATGATGAGTATGCGGTGGTAAGGCATCAGATGTAATGTTACAGACAGATAATAAGCAAAAAGAATGGAGAAATATATGAGTTTGGGCAATATAAAAAAGAAGAAAAGATTACTGGCGTTATTGTTATGTACGACACTGGCGGGGGCGTCTTTTATGACGGGATGTGGCAGCAAAGCGGATGAAAACGGATCTGCCCAGGTGTCTGCTGAAGAGAAAAATGTCACAGAAACACAAGAACAGACAGAGGCAGAGCCGGAGCAGATCATGACAGAAGCGACAGAAACTGCACAGACAAAAACACAGGAAACAGAGCAGACGGAAGAAACAGAGCCGGCAGAACTGGCACCAACGGAGACCCGGGAAACAGAAGAAATCATTACAACAGAGGTGATTAAGGGAGAAGCAGATTCGGAGCAGGAGAGTGCATCATCACAGACTGCGGACACAGAGCAGTCTGCTGAGGCTGGAAATCCACAGACTGGCACAGAGCAGTCTGCTGAGATGGAAAACACGCAGACAGATACAGCCCAGACAAACATTTCCGGTAATCTCGTTGTGATCGACGCCGGACATCAGGCAAAAGGAAATAACGAAAAAGAGCCGATCGGGCCAGGCGCATCTGAGACAAAAGCGAAAGTTGCTTCCGGTACAACAGGTGTGGCGAGCGGGCTTGCGGAATACGAACTGACACTTCAGGTATCTTTAAAGCTGCAGCAGGAACTTACGGCGCGCGGCTATCAGGTGTTGATGATCCGGACGACCAATGATGTCAATATCAGTAATTCCGAGCGTGCGGCAGTTGCCAATAATAATCATGCGGCAGCATTTATCCGCATTCATGCAAATGGAAGTACCAACTCTGCGGCAAACGGAGCGATGACGATCTGCCCGACGGCGGCAAATCCATATTGTTCAAATATTTATCAAAATTCGAGAAAACTTTCTGACTGCATTATTAACTCCCTGTGTGCGGCAACCGGTGCAAAGAGCGAAGGCGTCTGGGAGACAGACACGATGAGCGGTATCAACTGGTGCCAGGTTCCGGTTACGATCGTTGAGATGGGGTATATGACCAATGCAGAGGAAGATCTTAAGATGGCAACCGACGATTACCAGCAGAAGATCGCATCAGGAATCGCAGATGGTGTAGATGCTTATTTTGGAAAATAAAATGAGGAATGTGTACGGGTCACATGGATGTGTGAACAGTTGTAGAATGGTTACAAGATCTTAAGATAATAAAAAAGAAAAGCTGACTGCCGGAATGACCGGTAAGCCAGCTTTTCTTTTTCATGTGTCAAATTTATTTCATACTGTTTTTTACAGCAGCTTCTACAAATCCTTTGAATAACGGATGTGGACGGTTCGGTCTGGATTTGAACTCCGGATGTGCCTGTGTTGCAAGGAACCACGGATGATCCGGAATCTCGATCATTTCTACGATTCTTCCATCCGGGGAAGTACCACAGAGTTTCATGCCGCCTTCGGTAAGTGCTGCACGGAAATCGTTGTTAACCTCGTAACGATGACGATGTCTTTCGTGAATTTCCTCGGAACCGTAAAGCTCGCGGGCTTTAGATGTTGGATCTAATACACATGGATAAGAACCAAGCCTTAAAGTACCGCCGATATCTTCCACACCATTCTGATCCGGCATCAGTGCGATGACAGGATGTGTGGTGTTCGGATCAAGCTCAACGCTGTGTGCATCATGGAAGCCACAGACATGTCTTGCAAATTCAATGATGGCTACCTGCATACCAAGGCAGAGACCAAGGTATGGAACATTGTTTTCACGGGCATACTTTGCAGCGGAGATCATACCTTCAACACCGCGGGAACCAAATCCTCCCGGAACAATGATGCCTGCCATATCGCCAAGCAGCTCTTTGGCATTGTCGTCATTTAAAGTTTCAGAATCGATCCAGTGAAGATCAATGGTAGCGCGCTCAGCGATACCGCCGTGTTTTAATGCCTCTACTACGGAGATATATGCATCATGCAGAGCGATATATTTTCCGACTAAAGCGATCTTTACTTCTTTGTTCGGATGACGCAGGGCGTCTACCATGGATTCCCAGTCTTTTAAATCGGGTTCCGGGCAGTCTAAATGCAGAGCCTTACATGCAACCTTGGCAAGATTTTCTTTTTCCATGGCAAGAGGTGCTTCGTAAAGGTACTCAACATCAAGATTCTGCAGTACATTGCCGTTTGGAACATTACAGAACAGGGCAATCTTGTCTTTTAAACTCTGGTCAAGTTCATGTTCGGAACGGCAGACGATGATATCCGGCTGGATACCCATTCCCTGAAGTTCTTTTACACTTGCCTGTGTCGGTTTCGTCTTAAGTTCACCGGAAGCCTTGATATAAGGGATCAGTGTCACATGGATCAGGATCGCATTTTCGTGTCCGACCTCATGCTGGAACTGACGGATCGCCTCTAAGAAAGGCTGGCTTTCGATATCTCCTACGGTACCACCAACCTCGATGATCGCGATATGTGTTTCATCGGAAGTGAAATTGCGGTAAAAACGGCTCTTGATCTCATTTGTAATATGCGGAATAACCTGAACGGTACCTCCACCGAAATCACCGCGGCGCTCTTTCTGGAGCACAGACCAGTAAACTTTACCGGTGGTCACGTTGGAATTTTTTGTTAAACTTTCATCGATAAAACGTTCATAATGTCCCAAGTCCAAGTCTGTTTCTGCACCGTCATCGGTAACGAAGACTTCACCATGCTGGATCGGGTTCATGGTTCCGGGATCGATATTGATATACGGATCGAATTTCTGCATGGTTACTTTGTATCCACGTGCTTTTAATAATCTTCCAAGGGAAGCAGCCGTGATACCTTTACCAAGACCGGAAACGACACCGCCGGTGACAAAGACATATTTTACAGGCATAGGGTTTTCCTCCTCATAATTATAGTAAATTAAAAAAATTTCACGTATTTAATAACCCATATAGTATACAACTAAGCTTACGCAAAATCCAGCAAAACTTAAAAAAGATAAAAGTGAATTTAGAAATAATTTAGAAATCACACCAAAAGTTCATGAACTGCGTATTGCTTTTGCGTTTGGTTTTCAATATAATAAAGAAGATATTGACGAATATCAGATAAAATCCAGATGTGGCATAGGCCGCAGATGTTTGGAAAGGATAGATTATGGATAATCAGGGACCAAATAATTACAATAATGGAAATAACAATTACAACAATAACGGTGGTAATAACGGCGGCAATGGCGGTGGGAATAATGGCGGTAACGGCGGCAGGGACAACCATAACGGACAGCTCATCATGGCATTTGTCCTGGTTTCCCTCATCGTGTTGTTTATCATGAGCATGGTGTCAAACCGTTTTTCACAGATGAGCACTCAGGAGATCTCTTATTCGGAATTTTTAGAAAAAGTAGAGGCAGGAGAAGTCAAATCCGTAGAGATCGGTTCTTACGAGATCGATATCACGCCGGTCACAAAGGATAAGAGTCCTTATCAGCCGACTTATTACTGCGGACGTGTGGCAGATGAAGATCTGATCCCGCTTTTGAAAGAAAAAGGTGTGGAGATCTATGGAGTGATTCCGGATAACACTTCCACCTGGATCTACAGCATTTTAAGTTATCTGATCCCATTAGTACTGATCTGGGTACTGCTCGGCTTTTTGATGAAACGTATGGGCGGCGGTGCTATGGGTGTTGGCAAGAGCAATGCCAAAGTTTATGTCGAGAAGCAGACAGGTGTTACCTTTAAGGATGTAGCAGGACAGGATGAAGCGAAAGAGTCCTTACAGGAAGTTGTTGATTTCCTGCACAATCCGAAGAAATATTCAGAGATCGGTGCAAAGCTGCCGAAAGGTGCGCTTTTAGTAGGACCTCCTGGTACTGGTAAAACATTGCTTGCAAAAGCGGTGGCAGGTGAGGCGAAGGTTCCGTTCTTCTCACTGGCAGGATCGGATTTCGTGGAGATGTTTGTCGGTGTCGGTGCTTCCCGTGTGCGTGACCTGTTTAAAGAAGCACAGAAACAGGCACCGTGTATCATTTTCATCGATGAGATCGATGCGATCGGTAAGAGCCGTGATACCCGTTACGGCGGCAATGATGAGCGTGAGCAGACGTTAAACCAGTTACTGGCAGAGATGGATGGTTTCGATACATCGAAGGGACTTCTGATCTTAGCAGCGACCAACCGTCCGGAGGTACTTGATAAAGCGTTACTCCGTCCGGGACGTTTTGACCGTCGTATCATTGTCGATAAACCGGACTTAAAGGGACGTTTAGAGACATTAAAAGTTCATTCCAAAGATGTTATGATGGATGAGACCGTAGATCTTGATGCACTTGCACTGGCAACGGCAGGACTTGTAGGTTCCGATCTTGCAAATATGATCAACGAGGCTGCGATCAATGCTGTTAAAAATGGAAGAAAGTTTGTCAATCAGGCGGATTTATTTGATGCATTTGAGCTTGTTGCGGTCGGTGGAAAAGAGAAGAAAGACCGCATCATGAGCGATAAGGAGCGCAAGATCGTATCTTATCACGAAGTCGGTCATGCAATGGTAACTGCACTGCAGAAAAATACCGAGCCGGTACAGAAGATCACAATCGTACCGCGTACCATGGGCGCACTTGGATATACATTACAGACACCGGAAGAAGAAAAATACCTGCAGACCAAGGATGAACTGCTTGCAAAGATCACAACCTACATGGCAGGCCGTGCGGCAGAGATGCTGGTATTTGGTTCTGCGACGAGCGGTGCAGCCAACGATATCGAGAGTGCGACTTCGATCGCGAGAGCGATGGTCACACAGTACGGTATGTCCGATAAATTTGGTATGATGTGTCTGGCAACGGTTGAGAACCAGTACTTAGATAACCGTGCAGGACTGATCTGTGGTGAGGAGACGGCTGCACAGATCGATCAGGAAGTACTTTCCATCATCAACAACAGCTACGATGAAGCATACCGCATGCTTGAAGAAAACAGGGAGGTTCTCGACAAGATTTCAGGATATCTCTACGAGCATGAGACGATCACCGGAAAAGAATTTATGAAGATTTTCCGTGAATTAAAAGGAATCCCGGAGCCGGAAGAAGAGGAGAAAAAAACATTCTTCGAGCAGGCAGAGGATGCTAAAAATGCGTTAGAGCAGGCGAAAACAGAAGAACATGCAAAAACGGAAGGACAGACAGAAATAAAAAATCAGGCAGAAGCAGAAACTTCACGTGCAGCGGAAGATCAGAATACTGTATCTTTGGAAAAGGGCAGTTTTATTGATCAGGTCGTAGACGATCAGACAGCAGCACATGAGGAACACCAGAAATAACGCAGCAGAGGCTTCGCTGCAGAAGTATCAGAAATAAAAGCTGAAAAATAAGATAAATATCAGCAGGATAAGTATAAACAGAACGATCAGAGCAGGAATGAGGTTTCATGTTTAACATCGCAGAAGAATTAAAAAAACTCCCGGATCAGCCGGGAGTTTATATTATGCATGACAGCCACGATGCGATCATCTATATCGGTAAGGCTGTCAGTTTACGAAAGAGAGTACACCAGTATTTCCAGCCGAGTCATGATGAGGGCATCAAAAAGGCACAGATGGTAAAACAGATCGCACGTTTCGAGTATATTATTACGGACTCGGAATTAGAGGCGCTTGTGTTGGAGTGCAACCTGATCAAGGAACATTGTCCAAAATACAATACCATGCTGCGCGATGACAAGACTTATCCCTATATCCGTGTGACGGTCGGTGAGGATTTCCCACGGGTACTCTTTTCACGTCAGCAGAAAAAAGACAAATCGAGATATTTTGGGCCATACACCAGTGCGGGGGCAGTAAAAGATACGATCGAGCTGATCAATAAGCTTTACCAGCTTCGTACCTGCAACCGTGTACTGCCGAGAGATACCGGCAAAGAGCGCCCGTGTTTAAATTACCATATCCATCAGTGCCAGGCACCCTGTCAGGGTTATATCAGCAGGGAAGAATACCGGGAAAGAATCGATGCTGCCGTCGAATTTTTAAATGGAAACTATGCACCGATCTTAAAATCCTTAGAAGAAAAAATGAACGAGGCATCCGAAAATCTGGAATTTGAAAAGGCAATCGAATACCGGGAGCTTTTAGGCAGTGTGCGCCAGATCGCGCAGAAACAGAAGATCACGCATACCGACGGTGAGGATAAAGACATCATCGCGCTTGCATCGGATGACAGGGATGCCGTGGTGCAGGTATTTTTCATCCGTGACGGAAAGCTGATCGGCAGGGATCATTTTTATGTCAGGGTCGGGACAGAGGATACCAAAAGCCAGATTTTAACAACTTTTTTAAAACAGTTTTATTCGGGAACGCCATTTATTCCAAGGGAGATCATGCTGCCGGAGGAGATCGAGGATCACGAGGTCTTAGCCGAGTGGTTAACTGAAAAAAGAGGAGCCAGGGTTTATATCCGTGTTCCGCAAAAAGGTATGAAGGAAAAATTGGTAGAGCTGGCGCAGAAAAATGCAGAGCTTGTACTTTCCCAGGATCGCGAGAAAATCAAACGCGAGGAGGGAAGAACCATCGGCGCGATGAAAGAGATCGAGCATCTTCTGGGGATGGAGGGACTTTCCCGCGTGGAGGCATTTGATATTTCCAACATCAACGGTTTTGAGACGGTAGGATCCATGATCGTCTACGAAAAGGGAAAACCAAAACGCAGTGATTATCGTAAATTCAAATTAAAAACCATCACAGGGCCGGACGATTACGCATCCATGCATGAGGTTTTGACCAGACGTTTTACGCACGGTATGCAGGAGAAAAAAGAACTTGCAGAACGGGAAATGTCAGAGGAATATGGAAGTTTCACAAGATTTCCGGATCTGATCATGATGGATGGCGGCCGCGGACAGGTAAACATTGCATTAAAAGTGCTTGATGAACTGAAAATAAATATTCCGGTCTGCGGTATGGTAAAGGATGATAATCACCGCACCAGAGGGTTATACTATCAGAATAAAGAGATACCGATCGACCGGACAAGCGAGGGCTTTAAACTGATCACGAGGATCCAGGATGAAGCGCACCGTTTTGCCATCGAGTATCACAGATCTTTAAGAAGCAAAGAACAGGTACATTCCGTACTTGACGATATTCCGGGCATCGGTTCGGCACGAAGAAAAGCCTTAATGCGCCGGTTCCAGTCACTTGAGGCGATCCGTGAGGCTTCGGAGGAAGAACTCGCAAAGACAGAGTCGATGAATGAGCAGGCGGCACGGGCAGTTTATTCTTTTTTTCGGGAAGATAAACACGGGTATTCAAGTTTGAAGAATTCCGGTATCTATGGTAAAAATGTCGTCAGAATCGTTACGAAAAATATGTTTAGGAGAGGACAAAGGATATGGAAGGTGTTGGAGTAGCAAAGATCGCGCAGATCATGGATTTATGTAATTTTTCTGCCGGATATGGAATTAAAGGGGACATCGCATTATGATCAGTGATGTAAACAGACCGGCGTTACAGCTCAGTGGTTATTTTTAAACACTTTGAACAGTCGAGGGTTCAGATCATCGGTACGGTAGAGTACACATATCTGCAGCAGTTAGACGAGGAAAAACGTGAAAAGATTTACAGTGAATTTATGGGATATGATATTCCGTGTGTTATTTTCTGCAGGGATCTGCGGCCGGATGATTCTTTCCTGAAAATTGCAGAGGAGAAAAATATTCCGGTGCTTGGCACAAAACGCAGTACTTCCGAATTCATGGCAGAGCTTATTTATTGTCTGAATGAACAGCTTGCACCGTGTATTACAATCCATGGCGTTTTAGTAGATGTCTACGGCGAAGGACTTCTGATCATGGGTGAGAGTGGTATCGGAAAAAGTGAGGCTGCACTCGAACTGATCAAACGAGGACATCGTCTTGTAACGGATGATGTGGTGGAAATCCGCAAGATCAATGAGCATACACTCATCGGAACGTCACCGGATATCACACGTTACTTTATCGAACTTCGCGGTATCGGAATCATCGATGTGAAAACACTGTTTGGTGTAGAATGTGTCAAGGAAAAACAGCAGATCGACCTTGTGATCAAGTTAGAGGACTGGAAGAAAGAAAATGAGTACGACCGTCTTGGATTAGAGGAAGAATATACAGAGTTCCTTGGCAACAAGGTAGTATGTCACTCACTCCCGATCCGTCCGGGACGTAACCTTGCCGTCATCTGTGAGGCGGCGGCTGTCAACCACAGACAGAAGAAGATGGGATACAATGCAGCACAGGAGCTTTACCGCCGTGTGCAGGAAAATCTCACAAAAAAATCTTCGGACGATGATGAGTAAAAGCCCGGAGTCAAAAGAATAGCATAAATGGAGGCAATATCAGTCATGGAAAGAAAAAACGCATGGGAGAAATACCCGGAAGGCAAAAAAAGAGAAGAGGTATTTCAGTTTGCAGAGGATTACAGAAAATTTATTTCTGAGTGCAAAACAGAGCGTGAATGTACCACAGAATTTGCAAAAAGAGCCGAGAAAGCAGGTTTTGTAAATCTGGATGAAGTATTAGAAAAAGGAACAAAATTAAAAGCAGGCGACCGTGTGTATGCGAATAACATGGGAAAAGGAATTGCCATGTTCGTGATCGGAAAGAAAGGCTTAGAGGCTGGAATGAACATCCTTGGCGCACATATCGATTCCCCGCGTATGGATTTAAAACAGGATCCGTTATATGAGGATACCGATTTCGCAATGTTAGACACACATTATTATGGTGGAATCAAGAAATACCAGTGGGTGACACTTCCACTTGCACTGCACGGTGTGATCGCCAAAAAAGACGGTACCGTTGTAAAAGTCAATGTCGGAGACAAACCGGGCGATCCGGTATTTGGCGTCAGCGATCTTTTGATCCATTTATCCGGAGAGCAGCTTGAGAAAAAGGCAGCGAAGGTGATCGAGGGAGAGAACCTTGATCTGATCATCGGAAGTATTCCGGCAGAGGAAGCGGGCGATGACAAAGAGGCTGCAAAAGAAAAAGTAAAAGCAAATATCATGAAGATCCTTGCAAAAGAATATGATATAGAGGAAGAAGATTTCTTATCTGCAGAGATCGAGGTCGTTCCGGCAGGAGAGGCAAGAGATTACGGTTTTGACCGCAGCATCATCATGGGATATGGACATGATGACAGAGTATGTGCATACCCTTCCTTTATGGCAATGCTTGCAATGGAAAAACCGGAGATCACGAGTGTCTGCCTGCTTGTAGACAAAGAGGAAATCGGCAGTGTCGGGGCAAGCGGCATGCAGTCACGTTTCTTCGAAAATACCGTTGCAGAGGTCATGAATGCAGCAGAAGATTATTCGGAATTAAAATTAAGACGTGCCCTGAAAAACTCCAAAGTACTTTCATCGGATGTATCCGCTGCATTTGATCCGAATTATCCGTCTGTTATGACAAAACGCAATGCAGCATATTTTGGAAGAGGACTTGTATTTAACAAATACACCGGAGCGAGAGGGAAATCCGGCTCTAACGATGCCAATGCAGAGTATGTCGGATATTTAAGAAATATCATGGATAACAACAATGTGTCATTCCAGACGGCAGAGCTCGGAAAAGTAGATCAGGGTGGCGGTGGAACCATCGCATACATTCTGGCAAACTATGGAATGAGTGTTATCGACAGCGGTGTTGCAGTGTTAAACATGCATGCTCCGTGGGAACTCATCAGCAAAGTAGACTTATATGAAGCATATAACGGTTATGTCGCATTCTTAAAAGAAGCGTAAGACCACAGAATTGAGGAAAGCATGAATCAGCAGTTTTTGACAGAACTTAAAGCAGTCACAGCAGAAAACAGAATTTTTACGGACGAACCGATGAAAAAACATACGACATTCCGTGTGGGCGGCCCGGCAGATATTTTAGTGCAGCCAAAGGGAACAGAGCTTGCGGCGGTCATCCGTCTGTGCAGGAAGTATGATGTCCCGTATCAGGTCATCGGAAACGGGAGCAATCTTTTAGTGGGCGACCGCGGGATCCGGGGACTTGTGATCGAGATGCTGTCAAAAGAAGATGAGATTTGTGTGGAGGACGACTGTATCACCGTGGGTGCGGGAATGCTGCTGTCAAAGACAGCAAACCGTGCTGCGGAGCACGGACTGACCGGTATGGAATTCGCTGCCGGTATCCCGGGCAGAATCGGTGGTGCAGTTGTCATGAATGCGGGCGCTTACGGTGGTGAGATGAAAGATATTTTAACCGCCGTGACTGTCTTAGATCAGGAAGGAAATGAGAAGATTCTTTCTGCAGAAGAGCTTGAACTGGGTTACCGGACAAGCTGTATTTTAAAAAAAGGCTACATTGTAACGGGAGCTAAGATCAAACTGAAACACGGGGAAGAGACAGCAATCCGTGCCCGCATGGAGGAGTTAAAGAAGCAGAGAGTGGAAAAACAGCCGCTTGAATATCCGAGTGCGGGAAGTACATTTAAAAGACCGGAAGGATATTTTGCAGGAAAACTGATCATGGATGCGGGATTAAGAGGTTATCTGGTGGGAGAAGCGCAGGTGTCGGAAAAACACTGTGGATTTGTCATCAACCGCGGAAATGCAACAGCGGCAGATGTAAGAACCCTGATGCAGAATGTAGCGGATATTGTAGAAGAAAAGTTTGGTGTCAGATTAGAGCCGGAAGTTAAGATGATCGGTGAATTTTAAACAGGATTTGGATGCGCGCAAAGCGTTTTGAAATGGAGAAAAAAGATGAAGTTCGTAATTTTAACAGGAATGTCGGGAGCAGGAAAAAGTACAGCGATAAAAATGATGGAAGATATTGGGTTTTATTGCGTGGATAATCTACCGATCCCATTGCTGGAAAAGTTTGTGGAACTTACAACATTACAGAGCGCAGAACTGCAGAAAGTTGCAGTCGGCATCGATATCAGAAGCGGACAGTCATTTGATGAGCTGCATGGTGTATTAGACCACATGAAGGATAATGGGGTTGAATACGAGATCCTGTTTTTGGATGCCGAAGATTCTGTTCTGGTAAAACGATATAAGGAAACGAGAAGAAATCATCCTTTAGCGGGCGGCGAGCGCGTGGACAAGGGAATTGAAGAGGAAAGAAAGCGTCTGGCGTTTTTAAAGGAGCGCGCAGATTATATTATAGATACAAGCCAGCTTTTGACGAGAGAGTTAAAAGCGGAGTTGGACAAAATATTTATACAGAATCAGGACTACAAGAATCTGTTTATTACGATTTTGTCATTTGGATTTAAATATGGAATACCGGTCGATTCTGATCTGGTATTTGATGTCCGTTTTTTACCAAACCCGTATTATGTGGAGGGCTTACGGGCAAAGACCGGAAATGATAAAGAAATTCAGGATTATGTCATGCAGTTTCAGGAAGCAAATGTTTTTTTGGACAAACTTGAAGATATGTTAGAGTTTCTGATCCCGAATTATATCACGGAGGGCAAGAATCAGCTTGTGATCTCCATAGGATGTACGGGAGGAAAACACAGGTCTGTAACATTGGCAAATGAATTATACAAACGTCTGTCAGGAAAAAAGGGTTATGGACTGAAAATCGAGCATCGTGATATTGGCAAAGATGCTTTAAGGGGAAAATAAAAGATGTCTTTTTCAAGTGAAGTGAAACAGGAGTTAGCAAAGCAGAGTGGAAAGAGCAGACATTGTCAGATCGCTGAACTTGCGGCGTTAGTTGCTTTTGACGGAAAGCGTCAGCAGCTGATCGGGGATGCGGGAGATGTGCTGGATTCGGAAAATCCGCTTCTGCAGGAAAAATATGGACTGTTACTGACACAGCTGTTCCATGTTAATATAGAAGAGATAGATACATTGCCACCGGAACGCATTCTTGAGACAATCAAGATGTGGAATCAGTCTTTAAGGTGTGCAGACATCACAGAGACGGTAAATGGTATTTTACTGCAGCAGACATGTTGCAGGCGGGCATATATCCGGGGAGCATTTTTAGCAGGTGGATCGATCAGTGATCCGAATAAGTCTTATCATTTTGAGATTGTCTGCCGGGAAATTGCGCAGGCGAAACAGCTTCAGGATGCAATCAACAGTTTTGAGATGGAAGCAAAGATCGTAGAACGAAAGAAACACCAGGTCGTATATTTAAAGGAAGGTGCCCAGATCGTGGATATGTTAAATATCATGGAAGCACATGTGGCACTGATGAATCTTGAAAATGTGCGTATCTTAAAAGAAATGAGAAATTCTGTCAACCGAAAGGTAAATTGTGAGACGGCAAATATCAGCAAGACTGTGGCGGCAGCCGTAAAACAGCTTGGCGATATTGAATATATTAAACAGAATGCAGGCTTAGACAGTCTGCCTGAAAACCTAAAAGAAATGGCGTTGCTGCGGTTAGAGTATCCGGATACACCGCTTAAGGAACTGGGAACATATCTCGATCCTCCGGTCGGAAAATCGGGAGTGAACCACAGGCTGCGCAGGATCAGTGAGATTGCAGATGAGCTGCGTGAAAAAGAATAATGTGGAAATATATTATTGATACGTAGCTGCTGTATTGGAGCATAAACATAAAGTGTGTAAAAAGCAGCACAGGAATGGAGGGTAGTGTGAAAAATAAGATTTTTCACACGTAAGATTTGTGCTAACGCACAAACTTGAGATGCGCAAAAAACAGCGTAAGAATGGAGATTATCATGAAAAAGAGTGTAGTGGTAAACATGCAAAACGACTTAGAGGCAAGACCAATTGCGCTTTTAGTGCAGAAGGCAAATCAGTTTTCCAGCCAGATCTATATGGAATCCGGGGATAATAAGAGAGTCAATGTCAAAAGCATTATGGGCATGATGAGTATGGCTCTTTTAAATGGAGAAGAGGTTGTGATCGATGCTGAGGGTGAGGACGAAGAGGCTGCAGCTGCGGCAATCGAGGAATTCCTGACAAAATAACAGAACAGGTGTAGGGAGCGTATGGAAGAAAAGAAAACATTACTATTTATTTTCAATCCGTTTTCCGGAAAAGCACAGATCAAAATCAGCTGATGGATATTGTGGATACCATGGTAAAAGCTGGATATGAGGTAACGATTTACCCGACACAGGCACCGGAAGATGCGATACATAAGGTGGAAGTGGACGCAGAGAAATATGATCTTGTTGTATGCAGCGGAGGGGACGGTACACTTGATGAAGTGGTAAGCGGTATTATGCACAAAGGGCTTACCGTGCCTTTGGGATATATTCCGGCGGGCAGCACGAATGACTTTGCAACATCACTGGGAATCCCGAAAGATATGGTCAAAGCAGCCGATGCAGCGGTGAATGGAAGAACATTTCCTTGTGATATTGGTGCATTTAACAATGATTATTTTGTCTATGTGGCAGCGTTTGGTCCTTTTTTACGGAAGTGTCTTATAAGACAAGCCAGGAGTGGAAAAATGTACTTGGACATGCGGCATATATCCTTGAGGGAATGCGCAGTCTGCATGATATCCCGTCTTTCACTATGCAGGTAGAGTACAATAATGTGCGGATCCAGGATGAATTTATCTATGGAATGATCAGCAATTCCACATCGGTGGGTGGATTTAAGGGAATGACCGGAAAAGATGTGCTTTTAGACGATGGCGTGTTTGAGGTTACCCTGATCAAAAAACCACGCAATCCGATTGAACTCAACGAGATTATTGCATCACTCATCAATCTGGTGGATGATACGGATATGATCTATTCGTTTAAGTCAGATGAAGTAGAGTTCATGGCAAGAGAGGAAGTTCCTTGGACATTGGACGGGGAATTTGGCGGAGCGCATGAGGAAGTTATCGTAAAAAATATCTGCCGTGCTGTCGATATTATGGTTCCGGCAAACAAATGAGAAAGATTGTTATAAATTTAACTTTATTTTTTGAAAGAAGTAATATATAATACCCATAGGGTAAAAATATTAATTTTATGGAGGAATAGCATATGTTAGTATCTGCAAAAGAAATGTTAGACAAAGCAAAAGCTGGTCACTATGCAGTTGGCCAGTTCAACATTAACAACCTGGAGTGGACAAAATCTGTTCTGCTTACAGCAGAGGAGTTAAGATCCCCGGTTATCTTAGGTGTTTCTGAAGGCGCTGGAAAATATATGACAGGTTTCGGTACTGTAGCAGCTATGGTAAAAGCTATGCATGATGAGTTAGGCATCACAGTTCCGGTTGCATTACACTTAGATCATGGTACCTACGAAGGATGCTATAAATGTATCAAAGCAGGATTCACATCCATCATGTTCGACGGTTCTCATTACCCAATCGATGAGAACGTTGAGAAAACCAAAGAGCTCGTATCCGTTGCCCATGCAATGGGAATGTCCATCGAGGCAGAAGTTGGTTCTATCGGTGGTGAGGAAGACGGAGTTGTAGGTATGGGCGAGTGCGCTGATCCGGAAGAGTGCAAGAGAGTTGCAGATCTTGGCGTGGACATGCTTGCAGCAGGCATCGGTAACATCCATGGTAAATATCCGGCAAACTGGAAAGGATTAAGCTTCGAGACTCTTGATTCTATCCAGAAATTAACAGGCCAGATGCCGTTAGTACTTCACGGAGGTACAGGTATTCCGGAAGACATGATCAAGAAAGCAATCTCCCTTGGAGTAGCTAAGATCAACGTTAACACAGAGTGCCAGTTATCTTTCGCAGATGCTACACGTAAATATATCGAAGCTGGTAAAGATTTAGAGGGTAAAGGATTTGATCCGCGTAAATTATTAGCTCCGGGTGCAGAAGCTATCAAAGCTACTGTAAAAGAAAAAATGGAACTGTTCGGTTCTGTTGGCAAAGCTGAATAATATTGTCGCACAGACGGAAGTCCACTTTCCATAATGTTATATTTAACAAAGATTTCAGACTTTACATGAATTTATTGTTCAATATAGCAAAATGATAAAAAAGTGAAATTTTTCTCTTGCATTTTGGAGAGAAAAGTATTATCTTAAGTTCAACAAAACAAATGTGAGAGATGAACAAGGGCGTTCCAAGTAGCTTGGAATGCTCTTTTTTTGTAAGAAGTTGTCACACAATTTCTCATAAAAGCCATATAGGAGAAATTTCTTACTGACATTCATCCACTTTCAAGGTACAATAAGAAATGAGAATTTAAGATCTCTTACATTTGTTCAAAAAAGCAGGGAATAGTCTCAGGGGATTAGACCGGTGAAGAAGAAAGGATGTAGAACATGAGCGAAACAGGATACTTAAATGTAGCAGAGATTTTTGGCGAGAACGTATTCAATGATGCAGTGATGCAGGAGCGTCTGCCAAAGAAGGTTTACAAGAAGTTAAAGGAAGTAATTCAGGAAGGTCGCGAGTTAGACCTTGAAACAGCAGATGTTGTTGCGCATGAGATGAAAGAATGGGCAATCGAAAAAGGTGCAACACATTATACTCACTGGTTCCAGCCGCTGACCGGAGTAACAGCAGAGAAACATGATTCATTCATTACAGCACCGATGGAGAATGGCAAGGTACTAATGAGCTTTTCCGGTAAAGAACTGATCAAAGGTGAGCCGGATGCATCTTCTTTCCCATCCGGTGGTTTAAGAGCTACATTCGAGGCAAGAGGATATACAGCCTGGGATTGTACCTCACCGGCATTTGTAAGACAGGATGCAGCAGGCGCAACACTTTGTATCCCAACAGCTTTCTGTTCTTACACAGGAGAAGCACTCGATCAGAAAACACCGCTTCTTCGTTCCATGGAAGCTATCAATGAACAGGCATTACGTCTTGTAAGATTATTCGGTAATACGACATCAAAGAGAGTGACTCCTTCTGTTGGACCGGAGCAGGAGTACTTCATCGTAGACAGACAGAAATATTTACAGAGAAAAGACCTTATCTTTACCGGTCGTACTTTATTCGGTGCAATGCCTCCAAAAGGTCAGGAGATGGACGATCATTACTTCGGTGCGATTCGTGAGAGAATCGCAGCATTCATGAAGGATGTGAACGAAGAACTCTGGAAATTAGGTGTCAGCGCAAAGACACAGCACAACGAAGTTGCACCTGCACAGCATGAGTTAGCTCCGATCTACGCACAGGCTAACATCGCAGTAGACCACAACCAGTTGGTAATGGAGACATTAAAGAAAGTAGCCGGACGTCATGGCTTACAGTGCCTGCTTCATGAAAAACCATTTGCAGGTGTCAATGGTTCTGGTAAACATAACAACTGGTCAATTACAACGGATGATGGAATCAACCTGTTAGAGCCAGGTAAGACACCACACGAGAATGTACAGTTCTTATTAGTACTTACCTGTATCTTAAAAGCAGTTGACAAACATGCAGATCTTTTAAGAGAGTCCGCAGCAGATGTCGGAAACGACCACAGATTAGGAGCAAACGAGGCACCGCCAGCAATCGTTTCCGTATACTTAGGAGAGCAGCTTCAGGATGTATTATCACAGCTGATCAGCACAGGCGAAGCTACACACAGTCTTGCTGGACAGAAATTAGAGACAGGTGTTAAGACACTTCCTGATTTTATGAAAGATGCGACAGACCGTAACAGAACATCACCATTCGCATTTACAGGTAACAAATTCGAATTCCGTATGGTAGGTTCTCAGGATTCTATCGCTCAGCCGAACGTTGTATTAAATACAATCGTTGCAGAGGCATTTGCAGAGGCATGTGATGTTCTTGAAAAAGCAGATGATTTTGATATGGCAGTACATGATCTGATCAAAGAATATGCAACAGAGCATCAGAGAATCGTATTCAACGGAAACGGTTATTCCGATGAGTGGGTAGCAGAAGCTGAGAGACGCGGACTTCCAAATATCCGTTCCATGGTAGATGCGATCCCTGCATTAAATACAGAGAAATCTGTGAAATTATTTGAAAAATTCAAAGTATTTACAAAGGCAGAGTTAGACTCCCGTGTTGAGATCGAGTATGAGACATACTCAAAAGAGATTAACATCGAGGCAAGAGCTGCAATCGATATCGCAACTAAACAGATTATTCCGGCTGTTATCAAATACACAACCGTACTTGCTGAGTCTATTACTTCTGTAAAAGCAGCATGTGGTGCGGATGTCAGCGCTCAGACAGAGATCCTGACACAGGTTTCCTCTTTACTGGCTGATTCCAAGAAGGCACTGGCAAAATTACAGGAAGTAACGGAAAAAGCTGCAGAGATGGAAGAAGGCAGAGATCAGGCTGTATACTACAGAGATGAAGTTAAGACAGCAATGGATGAGTTAAGAGCACCGATTGATAAACTTGAAATGTTAGTTGACAAATCTATGTGGCCAATGCCATCTTATGGCGATCTGTTATTTGAGGTATAAACATATCTCAAAACAATAATAGATGTGTGAATCCTGGATTTAACAGCGGGTTTGGCAGCAGATGAAAATCTGCTGTCATGACCGCAGACAGGATGGAAAACAAGGAGGAAAATCCTCTGCTCCTGCAAAGGCAGTCGCATTTTTCTTCGAAAAACAAGGAGGAAAATCCTCTGCTCGCCAATGGGCTCGCATTTTCCTTCGGAAAACAAGGAGGATTGGGATGAAGAAGTTAGAGATTATTATCAAACCTGAAAAATTAGAGGATCTTAAGGCTTTGCTTGACAGTGAAGAAGTAAATGGTCTTAATATTGTAAACAGCATGGGTTACGGTAATCAGAAAGGTATTATCAAAAATTACCGTGGTGCAGAGTATGCAGTCAATCTGTTACCGAAAATAAAAGTGGAGACAGTCGTGGCAGATGAGGTCGCTCCAAAGCTGATCGACAAGATCGTTGAGCAGATCAATACCGGTCATATCGGTGATGGTAAAATTTTTATGTATGAGGTGGAAGACGCGATCCGTATCCGAACAGGCGAGCATGGTGTAGATGCACTGTAAGTTTTTTGGATGAAATGAGGAGTCATCTGAAAAATAAGAAAAGGATCATGAATATAACATTATGAGAAAAATTGAATCAGGAAGAAATCATTATCAAAGGAGATAATTGTGACACAGGGAGAACCTGGGGTCGTGATTATCTTTTTTTATTTCTTCGTAAAACAACGAGGAAAACAAGGAGGATTTGATTATGGATATGAGTGTATGGTACCTTATGGGTGCAGCGTTAGTATTTTTTATGCAATGTGGATTTGCTATGGTTGAGGCTGGTTTTACCAGATCAAAGAATGTAGGTAATATTACAATGAAGAACCTGATGGATTTTTGTATTGGTACAGTCGCATTTTATCTGTTAGGATACAATCTCTTATGTGGAGATGGCGGATTCATCGGCTGGGGTTTAAACCCATTTGCTCATTTTGGAGAGACAGACTGGTCCGGATTTGTATTTAACCTGGTATTCTGTGCAACGGCAGCAACGATCGTTTCCGGAGCAATGGCAGAGCGTACCAAATTTATTACCTATTGTATTTACAGTTTTATTATCAGTTTATGTGTTTATCCGATCGAGGCTCACTGGGTATGGGGCGGAACACCTTGGCTGACAGATCTTGGATTTACAGATTTTGCAGGTTCTGCATGTATCCATATGGTAGGTGGTATCACCGCTTTCATCGGTGCAGCAATGTTAGGACCTCGTATTGGTAAATATGACAAAAATGGAAAACCAAGACCAATTCTTGGACACAACATTTTAATCGGTGCACTTGGCGTATTCATTCTCTGGTTTGGCTGGTATGGATTCAACGGTGCAGCAGCAACCGATACGATGCAGTTATCACAGATCTTTGCTACAACGACTGTTGCTCCTGCAGTAGCAACCTGTACAGCAATGATCTATACATGGATCAGAAATGGTAAACCGGATGTTTCAATGTCGTTAAATGGTTCTCTTGCCGGTCTGGTAGCCGTTACCGCTGGCTGCGCAAATGTAGATGTGATCGGTTCTTTTATTATCGGTGCGATCGCAGGTGTGCTTGTCTGCGTAGCAGTATATTTTGTTGAGGATAAATTAAAAGTAGATGACCCGGTTGGTGCAGTTGCAGTACATGGCTGTAACGGTATCTGGGGAACAATCGCAGTAGGACTTTTCGATTACAAAGATGGACTGTTCTATGGCGGCGGTGTTCATCATCTGCTGATCCAGTTACTTGGAATCCTCTGCATCGCGGGCTGGACGATCATTACAATGGGAATCGTATTTACCGTCTTAAAGAAAACGATCGGTCTCCGTGTAACTGCACAGGAAGAAATTGAGGGACTTGATTCCACTGAGCATGGATTAGAGTCAGGTTATCCGGATTTCGTATCCAGAGAGTTACATTAATATGCACTAATCTAATTTGATTAGATTGGTGAAATCTAATCCCCTTAGTTAGTATATACATCAACAGTAAAAACCCCGAAGGTGACTTCGGGGTTTTTGCTGTCTATATAGGAAAATCAATGGCTGAGAGATTTTTTTGCGTGTGAAAAATTAGAAAAATTCGCTTGTATGAAACTAAAAAAAATGAAGTGTCTGGGAATTTTCTGGGATTTTTTATAATTCTTATTTCCAGTAACGGGAATTTTGAACAAAATCAATTAAATCTGCTTTTTCAATTCGGAAACTTCCTGCGATGATATGTGCGGGAATTAAATCTTTGTGAATCAAATCTAACATTTTTGATTTGCTGATGTGTAACAGGTCTTGGCACTGCTTACGTGTTAGTAAATCGGGTTCATTTTTAAACATTTTCTGTTGTCTCCTTTGTTTAAATAGTGGTCTATATTGGATGAAATTGTATTAAATAGGAGAGTATCACCCGGAATTAAAACCGACAACAGTGCAGCAGTATAGATTTTTATATGACTATTACCTGAAAGGATTTATTGGAAAGATAAAGCTAAAAAATCTTTTACCATATCATATACAAAAAGTTTATAATAATCTGGTAGAAAAAAAGATGAAGCAGGGTACAGTGAATAATGTAAGAAAGATGATCCGTACTTTGCTGAATGAGGCTGTAAGGCGTGGAATGCTTTCAGCAGATGACAATCCATACCCGAAGGTAAAGGCACCAAGTAACTTGCCGGTAAAGCAGCAAAGAAGTTTTTACGGAAGAGCAGAGAGACCAGTTTTTTGCAGTATGCGGGAAAAAGTTTATATGCAAATTTATATAAACTGCTGCTCTATACAGGAATGAGGGTTGGAGAGGCTTTAGCTTTAATGATTTGTGATGTTGATTGGGATAACCATGTTTTGCATGTTACCAAGAATTTGCAGAAAACAACGCAGGGGATGTTTTATATAGAAACACCTAAGACGCGGGAAAGTATCCGGGACATCTATTTAGTGCCAGAAGCAGAGGAAGCGTTCAAAAGCCAGTTGGAGTTACGAAAAATTATTGTCGAACCGATACAAGAAGATATAAAGGGCGAGTTTGAAAACTTATTATTTGTAAATACTAAGGGAAAACCCGTAAATGTCGGTTCGGTCAGACAGAGCATCAATCGGATCGTTGCAAAGATTCGTGCAGATGGGAATGATTGTCCGGATATATGGCTTCATGCTATGAGGCATGGGTATGTATCTATTGCGGTGGCAAGAGGTGTGCCATTAGAGGTAGTGCAGGCAAACGTCGGACATACGAGTATTGAGACGACAATGCGTTATTTGGAATTGCAGCCGGATTATATTAGGAAGCAGAGCATGAAGATATCAGATCTTTATCAGACAGAGAAAGCTGATAACAAGTCTATTGAATAGTTGCAGAGATTCCATTATAATTTTAAATAGGAATGTAGAAGGAAAGGGGGGAAACGGAATGCCAGTGATTATGATGTTTTTTATATTGCAGTAAAAAGCGATACAGAAGAACAAATAGCAGAAGCGGAAGAATTATACGTTTGGTAGAGGAATATCTTGAAAAAGATGCAAGTAAGCCCAAATAGGATTTATTTTCAAAAAATTGTCTGGGGAATACTATGAAAAATATTATAATTGAAGATAAGAAAAATGTTTAAGGAAAGGAGAATGACTACATGTGCACATATACACAGTTGCATCAAGTTACAAATCAGATGGCGCAGTGCTACCATGATATTTATGGAGCAGATATTGTAGGAATATTTCTATATGGTTCTTATGCCAGAGGAGATTATGACAATCAGTCGGATATTGATATAGCAGCTATTGTAAAAGGCTCTCGTTTGGACTTACAAAATAAGCTAAAAGCAGTGTGGGATATTTCAGCGGATATAGGCTTGGAAAATGATGTGGTTGTTTCTCCAACGGTAATTCCTTATGATGAATTTGAAGAGTACAAAGAGAAACTTCCGTATTATAGAAACATTGCGAGGGAGGGAATGCAGATTGGATAATCTGACAGAGTATCGTTTGGCTAATGCCAAAGAAAAGTTGGAATCTGCAAAATTGCTTTTGGATGCGGGAAAGTATAAGGATTCTATCGGGCGTTCTTATTATGCAATATTTACTTCTTTGCGGGCAGTTTTATCAAAAGATGGAGTGGATTTTTCTAAGCATGCAGGTGTAATTGCATATTTTCAGAGAGAGTATATTAAGACAGGCATTTTTGATAAGAAGTATTCAAAGTATGTGCAGTCAGCATTTCAAATCCGTAACAGTTGTGATTATGATGATTTCTTTATTGCTTCCCGGCAAGATGCAGAGGAACAGTATCAGAAAGCGGAAGAACTGTATGAAGAAGTAAAAGCGTTTCTGGAAAAATAGTCTGGGAAATTTGTCTGGGAATCTGACTGGGAATTTCAGCTTAGAGCAAAACGACAGATAATCAGAAAATGCCGAAAATAAAGGCTTTTATCAAATCAGAAACTAAGGAAATGCGAAAAAATGTATCCCCTTAGTTAGTGTCTGCTCATTAAGCAACTTAATTTTTTCGGTTCCATACGACAACTTTAACTGAAGCATGTTCCAATGAGCTTAAACAACATCATCTATAATGATATAATGCTCTGATTTTTTCGCTTGATATGTTGTCTGGAAAAAAAGAGCCAAAAAAATACCGGTAAGATCTACAGCAAAGAGATTCGTTACCAGTACTGACATTGCAATAGAGGACAGCGTGGTCTCCTCAAGTTTTGTCATGATAAGACCTGCTCCATTGCAGCGTTTTTCAGTGC
>ENA-OQHF01000362-OQHF01000362.1-human-gut-metagenome-genome-assembly--contig:-NODE-362-length-29043-cov-4.546272_pt1 | contig 29043 bp, 19 predicted proteins | sample MGYA00242559_ERZ504709 | MGnify/ENA primary metagenome ERZ504709 (study PRJEB26092, sample SAMD00036203) | human gut metagenome | host: Homo sapiens | study: EMG produced TPA metagenomics assembly of... | reverse complement strand
TTGCTGTCCAGCTGTTCATTCCAGCCGTTAAATGTTCCCGGCGCATCGGTGTTTGAACTGTTAATTGCTGCCGTGCCGCCGTTGGTTTCATAGCTTACGGTGTAGGCTCTTTTGGCTTTCAGGAAATTGTAGATTCTGTCGTATTCGTATGTTCTTACTGTATCTGTTGTTTCATTTCCGTTTTCATCAAGAAGCGTACCGCCGTCTGCGTTGTATGCCACCTTATAATTACTGTTTGTCCAATCTGCTGATAAGTTGATGGTGTTGTCCCACAGATACCACTGCTGGTTTTCGCCGCCGTGGTAGTTACACAACTGGAGGTTTGTGCCGTTGTCCGTGCTTCCGTAGAGAAGGTCCAGCACAAGGTTTGTGTCAAGCTTTGAGCGGATATAGAAGTATCCGTCCCCCGCCATCTGGAGTGTCCATTTCTGGTTGTCACCGCCGTGGTATGCCCACTGCTGTATGTTTGCGCCGTTATTTCCGCCGTCTATGCCTGTGCCAATGGCGACATCCAGTACCTTTCCCGTTGCATTGTTCCGGATGACCCAGTACGGGATTCCGTCTTCAAAGCCCGCAAACACAAAGGCATACATCTGTGCATTGCCGTTTACACAGTCCCATATCTGTGCATTTGCGCCGTCCGCATAGCTTGCCGCGCTGATGTCAACGCACTGATACCTGCCGCCGCATTTTGTACGGATACTGGTAAGCGTGCCGGAAGACGGAAGCGTACCGCCGCCGTCACAGCCGCCGGTAAGATTTAAGAACTGGTCTTTTATTTCCCATGTGCTTCCGGATACCGATGTGTAGCCTGTTCTCTTAAATAAGAAGCTTTCCGCAGTGTTTCCGTCATATGCTGCATTGTAGGAGCGGTAAAAGTCAGACATGTTGTCGGCTCCGTTTCCCATGTAGCTTACAAAACGGTCTGCCTGTACCCACTGGGCTTCAAAGGTTGCATTGGCAAACAGTGAGGAATAGTATTTGCTGTCTGAAAGCATCGTTGCAAGCTGTCCGGCATCGTATACCTTTCCTGCCTGCTTTCCGCCTGCTGATGTAATCTTCCAGCCGGTGAACACATAACCCGGTCTTGTCGGTGTTTCAACCACACTGACATTATTAATACCAAGACGTTCCATGCTCTTAACACCGCCGCCGTCACTGAATGTGCCGCCGTCCGCATAGAATGTGTAGGCAAATGGTTTGGTGACAAGCTGGATAATTTCAAAACCATTTGCTAACTGTCCTGGTCTAAATGTATTTTCTGAACCTCCTCCGACTGCAAGGCTTCCCTTCGCCCATCGGAATACCGGCATGACATAAGCCACACGACTTTCACGGTCTGACTGGGAGATACCTGACGGATAGCCGCTTGCACCGTAAGACGAATGGTTTAACTCCTGTCCGACTGTCCATGATTCGTTGACACCTCTCCAGTCCCCGTCAAACACCACGTTGCCATCAGCATCATACTCACCCATCGACCAGTAAAAGTAAAGGTTATTACCTGAGTTGTTTCCCTTAATATAGGTCAGTCCTCCTTCATCTTCCGTATCATTCTGTGCCGCAACGATGCTGACTGTCATGCCGTCTGTCACACGCAGCTTATGCGCATACATGACACGGCTGAGTTCATCCCCTACAACGTTGTCATAATGGTGGTTTGTGCCGGTATAAATAGTTCCATCCGGACCGGCATCAAGCGTCTGGTTCCAGCCATAGTCTTTACAGCCTGCTTTTAAATCATATGCAGCCACCGCTGTCAGGTCACTTTCTCCGCGGTTACAGATATCCTGCCAGGTAAGCGGTGCCGCCTTTGCACTGATTAATGCAGATGCAAGCATCACCACCGCCAGTACTACCACAAATACAACCGCCGCCAGCGGCTTAAACCGTATCTTTTCTTTTTTCATCTTCATTGAACTTCCTCTCTTTCCATAAAAATCATCTTTTTCTGCCTGCAATAAAAATATGACAGACAGAAAAAATAAAAATCGAGGCAGAATATAAACTCTGCCTCGACTGCACGTTTTACTATTTAATTTTCTTTTTCTGTATTCTTACATTGTAAACCATGACAGATACAGATTCACAGTACCTTCTTTGATATACGGACGAATATCCGTTTTATTTGGCTGGTCTTTATAATTACACATCATACCATCTTCAAAAACTTCTGCCGTAACGATGTAACCTGATGTAAATCCTTTCCAATCATCTGGCTTCCAATAGGTAACATACACCGGCTCTGTGATATTGCCTTCCTTGTCTACTGGGACTGTAATATATTCAATATCTGCAACCAAACCGCTTGTATCCTTAGCAGATTCTGTAACCGCTCCCGTTCTGTCCCTGTCATGGTGTACGACCTGAATTACAATGGTATCCATCACCTGACCGTTTCTGACTTCCTTACCGTCTACCGTGCCGGAGTATTCTGTCGCTACCCTGCCGTTTACGACGTACCATGTATTTTCGCCGTCTGCGGCAAATCCGTTGTAGCCAAAGTCAACCGTTCCGTTATTAAACTTCCATGTGCCATACTCGTTGCTGCATAAGCCGTTAAAGCCGAAGTTTACCGAACCGTTGTTGACTTTCCACCAGCCGTAGTCATTTAATGCCATACCGTCAAATGCGAAATCAATCGCACCGCCGTTAAAATACCACCATGTATTAGTTGCTTCATCGAAAACCAGTCCATTTGCATTAAAATCAACTGAACCATTGGTAAACTTCCACCAGCCGTAGTCATTTAATGCAATTCCATTATACCCGAAGTCCACGAATCCGTTATTGTATTTCCACCAGCCGTACTTATTTAATGCCATGCCGCTGTAAGTCCAGTCCACACAGCCGTTGTTTACGTACCACCAGCCATTTTCATTCTGAACCATGCCGGTATAGTCAAAATCAATTGTTCCGTTATTAATCTTCCACCAGCCGTATTCGTTTAAGGCAATACCGTCATATTCGTAGTCAATCTGTCCGTCTTTGTAGCAGTGCCATGTATCGCCGTCAAGGACAAGGCTTTCCTTTGAACTGTCGATGAATCTCTGTTCTGATGATTCACCTGCATATGTTTTTGCAGGACTTACTGCGCACGTAAACATAAGTGCGGCAACTGCTCCTGCTACAGCTGTTAATTTGAATAATTTTGATTTTGTCATAGTGCTTTCCCCTTTCATGTGTGATAGTTTTTATTATACCGTGGGAATCCGTTCCTGTCCATTACAATCTGTTCTCCGGCTGAATATTTAGTTGTCAAGGAACATTTTTTGTATCTCCTGTATGCCCGGAGATAAGGGTCAATTTTGTGGGCTGCCTTTTTAGAAATTCAATGCCGTATTGCCAAGATATGTTGCAAAAAAATAAAATTAATTCAATTAATCATTGCCAAAAAATGATTTTTTTGTTGTAAAATAATTAAGTTCGTACATGTAGCTCAGTGGATAGAGCGTTCGCCTCCGGAGCGAAAGGCCGTGGGTTCGACCCCCATCATGTACATCCATTTTACAGCGGCAGTGTTACTGCCGCTGTTTTTTGTTCTATCAGAAATTGATGTGTAATATTTCTTTAAATCCCCAATATCCTGCATAAATGCCGATTCTGTTTTAAATACCACACAGCATTCCGGCTGAAAAATCCGGTATTTAAAATGCCATCGTAATAAATCCGTCACTGCGGCAGTATATATATACATTATCAGACAACACTTCTTCCCTTGATACGCCGTCAGTATTGACTTCCCGCACCATATCCTCCAGATTCATCGCATCGTAACGTGCCAGTTTGGGCAGCAGAATCACCTCATGGATGGAGGAGGGAAGAATGTATAAGTCTGTCTGGAGCGTATCAGCAAACTTTTTCAAGACATCCTCATAAAAGATACACGCTGCACCATTAAGCCTTGTATTATTGGTCAGCACATACATTTCCGTTGCCATAAGCAGTTCCTTTTCCATTTTTAAATCCTCTAATACGAGTCCTATCAGGGAAGACAACGGATAAATCTGGCTCTGCAACAAGCCCGGCGTATTGCTGACAGCAATTTCATGCACCTGCTGTTCTGTCACATGCCAGCCCTCCAGATGGCTGTTATATATTAATGCCGTTGCCGTTTCTCCTTCTGACTGGCTGAGCAGGCAATAATATACTACTGCGAGGTCTAATACCTTCTTATGCGGAATCTTTTTAATAATTTTTCGTTTTTGGAATAATTAATGACTTTATATGCGATGGTTTGTTTCACCCTATCGAAATCCTGAAACCAGTCCGGACAAATTTGAATATTATCTTTATTTTCATTATATATGCGAAGAATCTCCCTGACAATATCCTCTACCGTCCTGCCGTTTTGATACTGTTTATAAAACCCGTTCAGATAAATTGTCGGCGATATATGTTTTCCTTCTTCCATAATGACCAGACCGTCCAGTTCACAGCCATTATTTTTGATAACATGATTAATGCTTACAACACCTCCTCTGCCTGTTTCTTTTTTTGCATACTCCTGTACACACTGTAAAAAATCCCCGTACTCCATGTTACTCTCCTTTGCATAAAATATTAATTTAAATATACTTGAAAATTCAAGATATTCACAAATAAATAATGGATTATTCCGGACATACCGGCTGATTCATGGATTGCTCCATAGTTGAATTTAAGAACCTTTTCACAAAATACTGCCTGTGAAAAAGGATTATTGAAAATCTGTTATTAATATACTCTATCTTTTGATATTTGTCAACTGCTATTTTTTATTATGAATAAGCATTTACATTCCTGTCGCAAGCGATTATAATTTCTAGTATATACTACAACAAGGAGAACCATATGCTTACTTACTCTTTTGAAAATACCGGCTCTGACAGCCTTTACGAGCATTTATACAAATGTATTAAAAATGATATATTATCCGGTGAACTTGCACCGGATTACAAACTGCCCTCCAAACGCTCTTTTGCCAAAAATCTCGGCATCAGCACCATTACCGTTGAAAATGCATATGCCCAGTTAATTGCTGAAGGATACATCTATTCCCTGCCCAAAAAGGGCTACTATGTGACCGATATTGCGGCTGTAGGACAGCCTGTTTTTGCTGCTTCCTATTCACATTCACAGCCTGAAAATGCAAATTTTTTGTCTGCCACCCATACAGCTTTAACAGATTCTGTAACTACTTCTTTCAAATCATCAGTTACGGAAAATGTAACACTTTCAAAACAACCTGATGCAGATACTTCTTATCAGATTGACTTTTCGACCAATCACGCAAGCGGCGCCAATTTTCCTTTTTATACATGGGCAAAGCTGATGAAGGAAGTCATGTCTGACTGCAGCAGCGAATTGCTGACCCCTTCTCCTGCTGCCGGCATTTTAGAACTGCGTGAAGCCATAGCACGGCATTTGTCCGATTTCCGCGGCATGAAAGTCCTGCCGGAACAGATTATTGTCGGTGCCGGTACGGAATACCTGTACGGTCTTTTAATCCAGCTTTTCGGAACAGATCAGACCTTTGCCGTTGAAGACCCCGGATACAGCAAAATCCGCATGATTTATGAAAGTCACGGCGTAGACTGTCTGTGTCTTCCTTTAGATAATGAAGGAATTCATATGGCGGCGCTTTCTGACTGCAATGCGGACATTTTACATTTATCGCCGTCACACCACTATCCGACCGGTATCGTAACCCCGGTCAGCCGCCGCTACGAACTGTTAGGCTGGGCTTCCAAAGAGCCTTCCAGATACATCATTGAAGACGATTATGATAGTGAATTCCGCCTACTTGGCAAACCGATTCCGTCACTGCAAAGCATTGATGTCATGAATAAAGTTATTTATATGAATACCTTTACCAAAAGTCTCGCACCGACAATCCGTATCAGTTATATGGTTCTGCCGCTCCCGTTAATGGAACAGTTTAACCGGCGGCTCGGCTTTTATTCCTGTACGGTATCGAATTTTGAACAGTACACGCTGGCACGCTTTATCCGTGAAGGACATTTTGAAAAACATATCAACCGTATGCGCATTTACTACCGCAATCAGCGTGACTTTTTAATCTCTGCCATTAAAAAAAGCCCGCTGGATACACTTGTGACTATTCAGGAAAAGGATGCCGGTCTGCATTTCCTGATGAAAGTAGATACGTCTATGAGTGATGAACAGCTCACACAAAAAGCAAAAGAGGCAGGTCTTAAAATCACCTGCCTCTCCCAGTATTATTTTCATCGGGACATTGCCGTAAACCACACGCTCGTTATTAATTATTCTGCCTTAAAGACAGATACGATTGCCAGAGCGGTTGAACTGCTGTACCAATGCCTTATTTAAGTTTTTCAAGCACTTCAAGAATCAGCTTCCATGTTCTTTCTACGGATGCGATATCAAGATGTTCATTTGTTGTATGAATATCCAAAATATTTGGACCGAATGAAATGCAATCCAATCCCGGAATCTTTTCAGAGAACAGTCCACATTCCACGCCTGCGTGAATTGTCTGAATCAGCGGTTTTTCATGATAGAGTTCTTCATAAACCTCACAGATAATCTCGCGCAGCTTGGAATCCTTCTTATATTCCCATGCCGGATAAGGACCGTCTATTGTACAGCTTCCGCCTAAAAACTCAGTCAGGCTGTACAGCTTTTCAATGAGCCATTCTTTTTCGGAACCTACACTGCTTCTTACAGAATAACACAGTCTGACACAGTCTTGCGTTTCCTGAATAATACCCAGATTTAAAGAAGTCTGTACCAGCCCCTTAATATCATTGCTCATTTTTACAACACCGTATGGCAGATGTACCAGTGCAAGCATTAACTTCATCGTGCAGGACGGGTGATATACGAGCGTTTCTTTTTCTTCATTATCTTCTGTTATCACAATCTGCATATCCGGGTCGGTTGCTTCGTATTCACGCTTTAATGTTGCCGTAATCTTTTCCATAGTTTCTGTAAATGTCTGCGCATCCGACGGCTGGATTAATAATTCCAGTTTACCGACCTTTGCAATCGCATTATCTTTTTCACCGCCGGAAATTGATGTCACAAAGAAAGACATTTCATTGTTTAATTCCATTAAAATTCTGCCCATTAAGATATTCGTATTGGCACGCTGGCAGATAATTTCCGTACCGGAATGTCCGCCTGTAAATCCCTTTAAGGTCAATGTACGTCTGACACCAGTTTCTGTTCCCTTTGTCACAGGAATATCACAGCGTACAGAAGCGCCGCCCGCACAGCCTGCCAGGAAAATGCCTTCATCTTCGGAATCCATATTCAGCATGATTTTTCCTTTTAAATCAGACAGGTCGATTGCCGCAGCACCCAGCATACCGATTTCTTCATCAACGGTAAATACGGCTTCCAGCGGCGGGTGTGGAATATCCGTAGACGCTAACAGCGCAAGGCTGTATGCAACCGCAATACCGTCATCCCCACCGAGTGAAGTCTGTTTTGCAGATAAATATCCGTCCTGAATCTCTAAATCCAGTCCTTCTTTTTCCATATCCTTTGTACAGTCTTCTTCTTTTACCGCAACCATATCAATATGTCCCTGCAAAATAACTGCCGGGCTGTTTTCATATCCTGACGTACCGTCTTTCCAGATAATTACATTCAGACTTTCATCCTGTCTGTATTTTAATCCGTGCTGTTTTGCAAAATCAACACAATAATCACTAATCTGCTTTACATTTCCTGAACCGTGTGGAATCTTACAAATTTCTTTAAAATAATGAAATACTTCTTTTGGCTCTAACTGTTCTAATGTCATATAACTCTCCATTCCGCAGACATTGAAAATCCAATCTCTTTTGCGACACCCGCCCCAAAGAACGGATTATAAAAAAGCCTGTTTACTGTAATGTCTGCAACATCATCATTTTATAAAATGCATTTTACCACTGCATTTCGTTACTAGTATAGTGCAAATGTCTTATTTTATCAACTCTTATTCATATACTTTTTCACCGCTTAAAAACTTATTTAAAATATCCGCCAGCGGCTCCATGGCATTTTTAACTTCTTCTACCGTATTGGTCTGTGCCCCGGCTTCAATCAGCATGGAACGTCCCCGCTCATGCAGACAGTAACGGTATGCGTTGACATAAATATTTCTCAGAAAATCCGGATAATAAGCCTTTCCAATCAGCTGCATCTGAAGGCTCATCGCCAGATTGTCATCACGATACGGATTGTACAGATAGCCGATATCCCCATTGACACGACTGTAACTTAAACCGTTAAAAAACATAATTTTAGCCATTTTTTTGCCATCAACTTCCGTTAAAAGATGCGTGGTTTCCGCCACACCGTCCCGGTGCAGATCAATCACAACCTCTATCGACGGATTTTCCTGCAAAATCTTTGCAATGCCTTCTTCCGCATATGTATACGCCTTGCTTCTGTCAAGCTTACCGTCAACATAATCGTAAACACTCGTATCATGAATCACCTGATAACCGTACTTTTGTGTCAGCAGTTCTGTCAGATAGTCGCCCACCCCCACAATCGTTGTTGTGGGGTCACCTGCCACGGAATCTGAAAATGTTTCCTGCGAATGGGTATGGAAAATCAAAATCTGCGGCTTGGTGACATCCTTTGTAATAGACAAATCTTTATTTAAAAATTCTTCCGGTCTTAAAATATTTTCTGTCAACGATGTAATGCTTGTTACCGTATAGAATTTGGAAACAAACGAAAAATCACATAGCTGGGCTTTAGAAAATACCGTACCTGTTACCGTATTTCTTGAAATAACCTGGCGGGTATCCGCATTTTCTCCCTGCTGTGCCGGTGTGTCTGCATTTTGCGCACTGTTATCCGGCTGTGCCGCATTTGAAGTATTTTCCTGCGATGGTACCGTCCGGTCTGTCTGATTTGCTGAGATTTGCGCATCCGTAGCATTTTCGGAAGCTTTACCGGAATTGTTTTCCGAATCCTGCGCCGGATTTCCCTGTGCAATGCCATCCGCCGCAGTGTAAACCGCCCCTGTATTTTCATTTGCCATTAAATACTCATTAATAGGACAAATATCATTGATTACATTTTCAAAAAATGTGAAATCGTCATTGTCCACATTTTTAATATAGGCATAGGACGGTACACCGGTCTGTAACAGCAGTTCTTTACAGACCTCTGTAAGAACCGTCTTCATATTTGTCTTATTCCAGAAAATCAAAACACTATACACCGCACAAAATATTACGATAGCCCCTGTAAGCCTGTACTTATTTTTATTCATATTAATACCCATTTCTGAGCGACTTGTCGCGAAGATGCGATGAGAAATTCGCGTAGGCGATTTCTCATCTGCAATCATGGCTATTTGTTTTCGCTCAGAAACAAATAGTGGTGTGAAAAATAAGCGCATCAGCGTTATTTTTCACACTAACTCCGGCTGTTTAATTAAACCCTCTTCCAGGTTCAACACTATCCTATTCTGTTCTGCCGCCGGATATACCTTTAAATTCCAACCATCTGCAAATTTTCACACGCCATGTCAATCGCTCTTGCAAGAATATGCCCGATTGCCTTGATATTGGCATCGATATCTTTCGGTGTCACATACATATTCACCATTTCCGGCGAAATGACTTCCCGTATCAATTCATATTTTTCCCGTGGGGAATATTCTGAAAAAATACGGCTGACAGACTTTAATTCTTTCGACTGTGCAATGGCTTTTAAAAAATTTTCCATCGTATCATTGACAATTGTCGGGGCATCCACCACGGTCGGCACTCCGATTGCAAGCACAGGCACACCGACAACATCTTCCGTAATGCCAACACGGTGATTGCCGACACCGGACCCCGGATGAATTCCCTGACTGGATAACTGGATTGTCGTATTTAAGCGGCTGCTGTCCCGCGCCGCCAGCGAATCGATTGCAATTAAAACATCAGGCTTTAACTGCTGCACCACGCCACGCACCAGTTCCGCCGTTTCCATGCCGGTCTGTGCCATAACACCCGGTGCCAGTCCCGCCACTGCAACTTGTATACCGGCTTCCTTTGCATAATGGCGGTTAATTTCAATATTTTTTACAACATCCGGTCCGAGTGCATCGGCTGTCACATCAGCATTGCCAAGTCCCAGCACCAAAACAGTCGCTTTTTCTTTTTCGCGGATATACCCTGACAAGAGTTCTTCGAGATTTTTGGCAAGAATAACTGCCGTGCGCTGGCTGTATTCATCATCGGTTGTTCCCAGCTTTCCGGCTTCAATTGTAATATACTTTCCTTCCGGACGGTGCAGTGCCTTGACACCTTCTTTCCCGGTAATTTCAAGCACCGTGACCTTAATCCCTGTTTTATTATCCTTCATTTCATTTATAATAACACCTTTTAATCTTCCCTTTTCCCTATTAACCTGCTCATTGACCTCTAATGCAAGGTCTGTTCTGATTTCAAATACATTTTTCATTTTTAACTGCCCTCCATTTTCCAATCTCACAAAGTGGCAGTTTCATGTTCAGTTTTTTATCTGCCATTAGAAGTTAATACTAGTATGTGTCGTATCTTTTTAAAAATCCGTTAAAAAAATGGAAAATTTTATTGACATCCTCTCCCCTTCCCGCTATAATACAGTAGTATGTTTACATTAGAACGTCCGTGTCCGGATTTAATGCAAAACAGATTAATCTTTTAAATATAATTTTTTTGGAGGTGTACGGATTGGCTAACATCAAATCTGCTAAGAAGAGAGTTTTAACAAGTCAGATCAGAGCTGATAGAAATAAGGCTGTTAAGTCTAGAGTTAAGACTTATGTAAAGAAGGTTGACGCTGCTGTTGCTGCAGGCGATAAGGCTGCTGCTGAAGCTGCATTACCAGTTGCTATCGGCGAAATTTCTAAGGCTGCTTCTAAGGGTATCTACCACAAGAACACAGCTGCAAGAAAGGTTTCCCGCATTACAAAAGCTGTAAACGCTATGGCTTAATTTTATAATGTATTTTAAAGAAGCAGATGTTGTCACCCACTCACATCTGCTTCTTTTTTTACTTTTACTTTTGGCTGTATTTTATAATCATCAGTTCAACACCAAGCTTGTCTTCTATTTTACCGGTCTTTACCGCTTCCTCTGTTTCCGCAAAATCCCGGAGTGCTTCTTTTATCTGTGCGCTTTCAAAATATTTTGCCTGTGCGGCATATTTGCCGACAATAAACGGTGCAACCCCCATTTCTCTTGCAATCTGCGCATTGGCATTGCCACGCATTAATGATTCCTTGACCTGCAAAATGCCGTTAAACTGTCTTGCAAGCAGATATAAAATACGCATCGGCGGTTCTTTTAACAGCAGTAAATCATAGTATAACTCCAATGCCTGCTTCTGCTTTTTGGTTGCAATCGCCGTAATCATATCAAAAATACGGCTCGTGGTCTGTGTTGTACATACGGCTTCAACATCCTCCGCGGTTATCTGCGGTCTGTCGATACAGTATGAGACCAGTTTTTCGACCTCTGCATAGATTAAATCCATGCCTGCGCCGGTTTTGGACAGCAGCAAATCGACCGCCGGACGGTCAATGGTCTTCCCTTCGTTTTTAAAAGGGTTACAATCCACTGCACAAGTACGGAAGTGCTCTGCTGTTTCATTTCACAGATATATCCTGCCGTGCTGACTGCCTTGTATACTTTATTTCGCTTATCAACTTCCGATTCAACAAAAACAAAATAAGATAATCCGGCATATTTTTATAAAATCTGCCAGTTCTTTCCTGTGAAGATTTAAAAAAGCCGCTGTTTTCAATGATAATTAACCGCTTCTCCGCAAAAAACGGCAGTGTATTTGCCATATCTATCACTTCTTTTACCACGATTTTATTTCCCTCAAAATAAGAATAATTCATGGTATCGTCCCCAATGATTGCCTTTTTTAACTTATCACGGTATTGCTTTTTTAAATATTCCTCCTCACCGTATAAAAGATATACGCTCTGAAAACTCCCCTGTTTTAAATCTGTTCATTAATTACTTTCACAATAATCTCCATTCCGCAGGCATTTTAATGCCGGAGGAATCGCGAGCCAAATCTTATTTGGCTCTGCGATAAAAAGCGACTTTGTGGCGCCTGCGGCACAAAGTGCTGTGTGAAAAATATGCTATCAAGCATATTTTCACACTAATCTCTCTTTTCCGCAGGCCTTCCAATGCCGGAGGATTCGCGGACTGAATTTATTCAGTCCTGCGATAAGGCAGATTGATGACACCTGCCTCATCAATCTGTCTTGTGAAAAATCTTAGATTTAAGGATTTTTCACACTTTCCTCACTTCTAAGCAGCCTGCTTCCGCTTTAGAAACCATCATAACATATTCCTGCCGTTATTGCCACTGCATAAGCCGATAAGTTTTTCCGTCACTTTTAACGGTAATCTGACCGCACTGCGCCGTTACCTTTGTCTGTATATCCATTTTTTTAAAACGCTGTATTACTTCCTCCGACGGATGGTGATAACGGTTATTGACCCCGCATGAAATCAGTGCCGCCTGTGGGCGGATTTCCTCTAAAAATGCTTCACTGCTGGCACTTTTTGAGCCGTGGTGACCGGTCTTTAAAATCGTAACCGGCGATAATACACCTTTTTCCAGCAATTCATTTTCAACGTTTATTCCTGCATCCCCCGTCATCAGCATAGAAAATTCTCCATAGTCAATCCGGTAAACCGCTGAAATATCATTCACTGAATCCGTGTGGTATGATATTTCCGGGTGAAGACACTGCACCGTAACCTGACTGTTTCCGACAAAATCTCCGGTTTTGACATGCCACACCGGAATATTACAGTCTTGCGCAATCTTGATAAATTTAATATAATTTGCATCATCACAATTTTTCAATGCCTCCGGCAGCAGCACTGCCCCGACAGTAATTTCATCTCCCTGCATCAGTTCCATAATGCCGCTGATATGGTCTGTATCGGTGTGACTGACCAGTGCATAATCTATCCGCGCAACACCTTTGGATTTTAAAAACGGTACCAGCGTATTTTCTGCCAGATTTTTCTCATCACTGCTCCCGCCGTCAAATAGATACGTTTCACCTTCCGGTGTCATCATATAGATGCCGTCCCCCTGCCCCACGTCCAGCATGTCAATTTCAAAAGACGGCTTTTTCGGCAGCATGATAATCATGATAGCAACAGCTAAAAATATTAGCTCACACTTTTTTACAATCTTTGAATATTTCACTGTTTTTGTGTTCTCTGCTGATTTTTTTAATTCTGCAGCACATTCACCTTTTGTTGTTTTTTCAGATTCAATAGTTCTTGTATTTTTAGGTTCTGTATTTCCTGTGCTTTTTGTCATTCTATTAAAATGTGCAGCTCCTTCCCTCTTTTTGTGTGTTGCATTAAAAAGAAGTTTCTGCCAAAAATCCGACGGAAAATGCGATAATACGACAAACAGTGCCAAAACCAACAGATATACTACACACTGCCATAGCTTTGGCTTTCCTGCAACAATTCTTGCATACGGCAGTTTTCCAGCTGTTCCGCATAAAACTTCATAAAATTCTAAAATAAAATGGGCTGTTCCCAGTAAAAACACACCTGCCGGTTTACAAAAAAGTCCTGTAACGCCAGCACTCACACTGCATAACATGACAAGCGGCATCAACGGAATCACCAGAAGATTTAAAAATACACTATATAAAGGAAATTCATAATAACAATTCAAAATGACCGGCAGCGTTGCTGCCGTAACAGAAAAACTGGTTAAAAAAGAAGCTTTTACAGTATCTCTCAGTGTATCTATAAAACACCGTTTTTCTGCATGGTTACTCTGCGGACGATCCGGCAGAAAAACACGTTTCAACGCAGGCAGAACGACTGCAATTCCCAATATTGCAGAAAAAGACAGCAAAAAACCGCTGTTATACAACACGTATGGATTATTCCAGATAAACATCACTGCTGCTGTACTTAACGCAGACAGCATATCATATGTTCTTCCTAGCACCTGTGCATACATCATCAAAAGACACATCACTAATGCCCGCAGTCCTGACAGCGCATTTCCTGTCATCAGAACATATCCGGTTATAAAAAGCGTTCCTGCCGCAAAAGAAAATACATATGACGTTCCTGAGCGGCGCAGCAGCCTGTATAATGCCATTCCCACAAGCGATATGTGCAGTCCGCTGATTGCCAGCAGATGTGCAATGCCGTTACGCTGGTAAAGCTTTTTAATATCACCATCCAGACTGCTCTTGTCGCCAAGAACAATCGAGCTATACAAACCTGCCTTTTCTTTTGTGCCAATCTGTTCATAGACTTCTTTAATTTTCAAGCGGAATTCTGATAACAAATAGCCTGCCGTCTGTCTTTTCCTGGTAAGCACCGTCACATCTTCAGCTGTCATTTTATAATGAATCCCGATAGATTTGTAATACTTTCTGCTGTCAAAACCGCCCTCATTACGTGAAGTTTCAAAACACTTTAATGTTCCAGATACTAAAAGCTTATCTCCGGGTGCAAAGTCAACTGTTGACACAGTTCGTCCATCCCCCTGTACCCCGCCTTTATCAGAATATGTATGAACAGCGGATTTTACATTCTGCATAATGTATACAAGAATCTTTCCTGCTCTTTCTTCCGGATTTTCAGTTTTGTCGCTATTCTGTATGGATACCGTTGTATTTTTTAATATAATACAGTCATATCCATCTTTTTGTTCCACGGCACAGACCGTTCCTGTAACCGTACTTTTTTGTGCCTTTTGCTGTATAACGGAATCAAAGGATGCCGGTTTTGACCGGACAGAGATTATTCCATAAGAAATTAAAGAAAAAAGAAAGGACAGGCAGACAGTCCATTTCCTGCCTGTTCTCTTAACAATTACCAAAACTGCTGCCGTCATAACAAGCAGCCCCCAAAGCAGATATATTTTGCCTGCAGCAGTCATACACAGCGCAATATATACCGTGACAAGTGCCGCAAATACCATCGGTCTTTTAATAAAATCCCCTCCTGTTTTATGCATAATGCATTTATGAACTTACAATTGCTTCATTAAATGTAAATGTACTATCTAAACTGATGCTTTCACGGAATGTCTTACTGGAGTCCCCGTTAATCATAATTTTAACAGCATCCACACTATCCAGTTCACACAATGAATTCACAATAGAATACACCGGTATTTCATTGGACACGTTAACCATTTCCGTTAAAAATGTCGTGCTTAAATTGACATAACACACGCGGTTGCTTACGGAAATATTGAGCAGTTTTAAATCCGTTGGCAGTGTTGCATATACCGACGTATCAGAAGGACCTTTAATCAGCCGTTCTACAACCATTTTTTTCCAAGGATACGTTCTTGCTGTAAGCGACTGCAACCGATGTTTTTACCAGTTTATCTCCAAGCTTGTCCGCATAATACAAATTGAGATTCTTCCATTCAATATTTCCCATTGCTTCATTCGAGTCATCGACTAAATCTTCCATGGACAGCAGTCCGATCTGCGTTCCGTCAGGGTACTCCGCTACACTGCCATCCGCATAAAACTGCACATAAGAAACACCGTTAATCTGTGTGAGCATTTTTACAATTCCCGCATTTAAAAGCAGTTTAACCGAATTGTCACATTCGTTATATTCCCTGCTGAAATAAATATTCGCCGTGCTTTTGGACGAATCAAATGTCACATGGTCTAAACGGACCTGCTCCGGCTTAATGACTTCACAGTCTTCCTTTTTCTGACGTGTATTCATCTGCTGCATCAATTCCCGCATCAGCACCAGCGTATCTGATGTTTCCGTTCTATATGTTTTTTCTACCAGTTTATTGGCCGAACTATTCATATAGTAAACTTTATACACCTGGCTTTCCGATGTATTTTTCTGACATCCGGTATACGCAAAACAACTGCTGACAGCCAGCAATAAAACCAGTATATATCCAACTATTTTTTTCACGAAAGCCGTCCCTCCTGTTCTGTATCGGACTGAACATAATTTAACGGAATTCTGACCGTAAATGTCGTTCCTACATCTTCTTCGCTGTGCATTTTTATCGTTCCGTGGTGCATAAGGATAATTTTCTTTACAATTGCAAGTCCCAGCCCAGTTCCTCCGGTTTCTCTGGAACGTGCCTTATCCACGCGGTAAAAGCGTTCAAATACCATATCCTGATTTTCCTTCGGGATACCAATCCCCGAATCCTCTACACGCACGTAAAAATACTGATAATCGGCATTTAGGGCTACATGCACCCAGCCGTCTAAATTGTTGTACTTTATCGCATTTTCAACAAGATTGGATACAACCTGTGTAAACTTGACTTCGTCAATTTCTGCAACGACAGGGCGGAAGCTTTCAAACAGCAGTTCGATATTCTTTTTCTGTGCAATCGGCTTTAAACGCTTAAGTACAATCTCCATTAATTCATTCAGATTCACAGACGAAATATTCATCGCACCGGACGGCTTGTCCATCCGCACAAGCGAAAGCAGATCGTCAATAATTTTACTTTCGCGGTCAATTTCATTGACAATATCCTGCATAAACTCCTTATACAGTTCAATCGGCACATCTTCCTGCAAATTCAGGGAATCTGCCAGCACCTTAATCGATGTAATCGGCGTCTTTAATTCATGTGACACATTAGATACAAATTCCTGACGGCTCTCATCTAATACACTTGCCTTATCCATAATCAGATTAAAATTGCGGGCAAAATCCTGTAATTGTGTGTCACCTTTTATGCTGAGCCTTTTTTCTGTATGTCCGTTTGCAATTTCCTCGACCGTATGGAACTGCTTTCTTAATGTCTTTCCATACAGCTTGGATATAATATATGCTCCTGCCAACAGTATCGTTACCAATGCCGTTCGGATAATTCCGGTACGGTAACTAACCTCGCTTTGGAACTTATCAATCTCGGAAACATCAACACCCACAGAAAGTACCCCCATGAGTTCATTATTTTTATTGTACAGCGGCACAACAGCTTCTATTGTTCCGGTTGTTTTATCATATCCTGAAAAACTCTTTTTGGAATTACATGCGCTGATGACACGTGAATTAATAATCGTCTTTCCTGTTTCAAAAGAATAAGAATCCGACTGTATGACAAAATTCGTATTAATAACACGGATACGCATGGTTTCAAATGCGGAGTAGCGCACCATCTGATTATACATACCGGCTTTTTCTGCCTCGGCAAGCGACTCAAAATCCGCATACTCTCCGGCAACGACAGCTGCTTTCGTCTGCAGGTCTGCCTTTCTGTCCTTAATCATGGAGCTTCTGTAATAATATGGAATCATGACATCCACGAAATACAGTGGCACAATTGAAAAGACTGCCAGTATCATAAACAGCCGCACCCTTGCACTTTTGAGTTTTCTAAAAACCAATCTTACAAGTTCCGGCAGACTTTTTTTATGAAATTTTACAGTTTTTAACCGATCCGGTTTTAAATTCTTAAACATTGAAATAATATCCTACTCCCCACTTAGTATGAACATACTTTGGCTCACTCGGATTTTCTTCAATCTTTTCACGCAGACGGCGTACATGTACATCTACTGTCCGTGCATCCCCCGGATAGTCATAACCCCAGATCGTATTAAGAAGTGTTTCCCGGCTGTAAACTTTATTAGGATTTAACACCAGTAATTCCAGTAAATCAAATTCTTTTGCCGTAAGATACACTTCCTTATCATGGATAAATAAACTGCGGCTGTCACAGTCCATACGCATATCTCCCGTTTCAATCCGGCTGCTTGCTTCCGTTTTGGCTGATGCCTTTGAATTCCGGCGTAAAATTGCCTTAATCCGTGCCTTTACCTCTAAAATGTTAAAAGGCTTTGTAATATAGTCATCTGCACCGTATTCCAGACCGAGAATCTTGTCCATATCCTCACCCTTTGCAGTCAGCATAATAATCGGAACATCTGAAAATTCACGTATCTGCTGGCACACTTCCATGCCATCCATTTTTGGCAGCATAATATCTAAAAGAATCATATCATATGAATTCTTTCTGGCACATTCCAGTGCTTCCTCTCCGTCATATGCACATTCTACCTGCATGCCATCCTGTTCCAGACTGAATTTTAATCCCTTTACAATCAGCTTTTCATCATCCACTACTAAAACTTTGTTTGCCATGTTTCTCCTCATCCCTCCGGCCTGCAGGTTTTCTCAAACACAAATCAACTCTTTGATTTTGTTAAACGCAGCATCTTTAATACCGGAAATTTTTTTAATATCTTCAATTTTTTGAAAAGACCCGTTTTCTTTTCTGTATTGTATAATATCCTCCGCTTTAGACGCTCCGATTCCCGGAAGTGTCATCAACGCCGTTTTATCTGCTGTATTAATATTCACTTTCCCCACACCTTGCACATCCTGTGCCGTATCTGCTTTTTCTGTTACTTCTCCCTGCTTGGGAATATAGAGTTTCTGCCCGTCCAACACGTTTTCTGCAAGATTTAATACCGTATCATCTGCTTCCGGCGTAAAACCGTCCGCCAGTTCAACAACTTCATAAATTCTTGTATGCTCCGGAACTTCATATACACCGGGACTTACAACCGCCCCACAGATATATACGTAACAAAGTGCTTTCTGTTCTTCCTGCCCGGTTACATTTTGTGTGTTTTCTGTTTCTTCCTGTGTAACAGATTCTTCCGTATGCACAACCGCTGCCTTTGCTGCCCCGGTTTCAGATTGCTGTTTTACTGTATAAAACACCCCTGAAATTAAAATTACGGCTGCAATGGCAGCAGCTTTAATAACCTGTTCTTTTTTCATTGACCACATCTCCTTATACTTTATTTTTTACAAGTATAAAGCCCCCTTTGTGCTCATTTTTTATTTTACCGAAATCAATCGTAGATTACAAGCAGAAAATCACAAAACAAACGAAAGTACCAGAAACATTTTATTTAACAAAATGTTTACAGAAATTTCCCATTATAGTAAAATAAATTATTATTATGATTCGAGGAGGCGCATCTTGTCAAAGAAAATCAAGTCAGCAAAGGCTGACACTAAGAAAAGATTTCATTTTTCACTGCTGGATGATGAGAACGGTTCCATTCCAAGCGGTAATATTACCTTTGTAATGGCATTTCTGATTCCGGTTATTATTTTGGCTGCACTGTATTATGTGCGCGACATTTTCCCATTTGGTTCAAACTGCTATCTGCGTTCTGATATGTATCATCAGTATGCACCGTTTTTTTCGGAATTCTGGCATAAAATCCGAAGCGGCGAAAGCCTGACCTACTCATGGGATATCGGCATGGGAACGAATTTCACTTCCCTGTTTGCCTACTATCTTGCAAGTCCTGCCAACTGGCTGATTGCACTGTTTCCGCAGCGTTCCATGATTGAAATCATGAATGCAATGATTATTGTAAAGCTGGCAGCAGCTTCTGTCTCCTTTGCATATTATATTGCAAAGCATTTTCACACAAAAAGCTGTTCGATTGCATTATTCGGAACATTTTATGCACTCTCCGGCTTCGTTGCCGCATACAGCTGGAATATTATGTGGCTGGACTGCGTTATTTTAGTACCGCTGATTATGCTGGGACTGGAACGTCTGGTCAATGAAAATAAATGCCTGCTGTACTGTATCAGTCTCGGACTTTGCATTTTCACCAATTACTATATTGCAATCATGGTATGTATGGCGGTTGTATTGTATTTTATTGTTTTAATGGTTTCTTACAACGGCACACGCCATCCGCGCATTTATTTAAAGAAATTTATTCACTGGTGCGTATACTCCCTGCTTGCGGGCGGCCTGTCTGCCTGTCTGTTACTGCCGGAGCTGTATACATTCTCGTTATCCGCTTCCAGTGACGTGTCTTTCCCGAAAACGTTAAGCGTGTATTTTTCCATGCTTGAAATGCTTACCAGACAATTGATAAACATTCCGGTACATCTGGGACTGGACCACTATCCGAACATTTACTGCGGTGTCTTTATCTTTTTACTGATTCCGCTGTATGCCATGAATAAAAAGATTCAGCCAAGAGAACGTATCGGAAAATTCTGTATTTTACTGGCCTTTTTTGCTGGCATTTAACATTAACATTTTTAATTTCATCTGGCACGGATTCCATTATCCGAACAGCCTGCCATGCCGTCAGTCCTTTATCTACGTTTTCTTTGTGCTGACGATGGCATTTGAAGCCTTTTACTATTTAAAAGAAACAACAGATCAAACAGCTGGCAGCGGCTGTGTGGATTGCTGTCGGACTTTTATTTGTAATTGAGCAGATGTTTACGACAGACAGCACTTACGATGCAAAGAGCGTTTATATCAGCGGTGCATTTATCTTAGCTTACGCCTTGCTGATTCAGCTTCACCGCCGGACAAGCTTTAAAATTCCGGTTATTTTATTTGCAGCATTTGCCGTCAGCATCATTGAATGTACGATGAATATGGAATCGACAGGTCTTGGCACAACGAACCGGACCGCTTATCTGCTTGATTACGATGCCGTGGAACGGTTACCGATACGATTGCCGCATCGGATTCCACCTTTTACCGCATGGAACAAGGTAACGGGTGCGCGCTCCAAAAACGACGGGGCATGGCATCAATTATCACTCTGTAGCGACATTTTCATCAACATCCAATGCAGGCATTTCCGATTTATTCGGTTATCTGGGCTTTGAACATTCTACGAATGCGTATGGATATGAAGGCGCTACAATGGTGACAAATTCTTTGTTTTCCGTAAAATATGTTATCAGTAACCAGCATCTGGCAGAAAGCCGGCTATTACAGTATGTGACCGGAAGTGACGGTGAATTTATTTATAAAAATAATTATACACTGCCACTGGGTTATCTCGTACCGGCGAATTTTGAAGATGAATGGACAACCAGTTCGATGTATAACGGCATTGAAAGCCAGAACAGCCTGATTAAGGCTGCCACAGGCATTGCCAATGTCTTTACGCTGACTTACGAATATACATCGGAAACAGATGTTAATATTGAACCGATTAAAAACGGTCATATGTATCTTGCCGTATCCGGTACAAATGTCGATTCTGTCGGTGTTAAAGTCAACGGATCGGTCAATAACTACTCCGGATTAAAAAACGGCAATCATTTAATTGACATCGGCTATGTTACAACTGCCGATTCCATTGAAGTATACGGCGATACCCCAATGGGTCTTTCCGTTTATACGTTAGAAGAAGAACGTTTTATCAACGCCTATAACATTTTAAATAACGGCGGATTAAACATCACCTCACACTCTGATACGAAAATAAAAGGCACCGTAACGGCACAAAGCGACAGCACAATGCTGTTTTCAATTCCGTATGACGGCGGCTGGAGTGTTTATATAGACGGTAAAAAAGTGAATACTTATGCAGTAAAAGATGCCCTGCTTGCAGTTTCTGTTTCAGCCGGAGAACACACAATTGTACTAAAATATATGCCGGTAAATCTGATTAAGGGTTGCATAATTACACTTTTATGCATTATTATATTAGTTGCGGTACATTTATTCGGAAAATACCGGGTTAATGGAAAGATTGACACCACAAAACTTCCACCGCTGCTTCAGGAATATCTTTCTGAAACAGACACATTATTCATGCACCGCAAGACAAAAGTTATCATGACACAGTCCGACATTAATCAGATAAAACAAGATACTGCCCCTCCGGTAGATATTGACACTTTAGATGATTTTGAAAATATGGATATTACGGACGATACCAAATAAGCATTACTTAAAAACTTACACAAAATTACAGCGCCAAAACGGCAGAATGGAGGACACTATGAAACTCTGGGGAGGACGATTCACAAAGGAAACAGACCAGCTTGTAAATAACTTTAACGCTTCTATTTCTTTTGACCAGAAATTTTACAGACAGGATATCCGCGGCAGTATTGCCCATGCAACAATGCTCGGAAAGCAGGGTATCATTTCAGAAGACGAAAGCAAAAAAATTGTTGACGGATTAAACGGAATCCTTTCCGATATTGAAAGCGGTAAGCTTGAAATTACAGACGAATATGAAGATATTCATACCTTTATGGAAGCAACTCTGATTGAGCGCATCGGTGACACCGGCAAAAAGCTGCACACCGGAAGAAGCCGTAACGACCAGGTTGCACTGGATATGCGCCTTTATACACGTGATGAGGTCTTAAACGTCAATCAGGAAGTCAAAGAACTCATGGAAGTGATTTTAAAAATCATGAAGGAAAATACCGAAACCTATATGCCGGGCTTTACACATTTACAAAAGGCACAGCCGGTTACGGTTGCACATCACTTCGGCGCTTATTTTGAAATGTTTAAGCGTGACAGAAGCCGCCTGCATGACATTTACGAAAGAATGAACTACTGCCCGCTCGGCGCAGGCGCACTTGCCGGAACGACTTATCCGCTTGACCGTGAACTGACTGCCAGCCTGCTTGATTTTTACGGTCCAACTTTAAACAGTATGGATTCTGTTTCTGACCGTGACTATCTGATTGAATTTTTAAATGCACTTTCTACGATTATGATGCATTTAAGCCGTTTTTCAGAAGAAATCTGTATCTGGAATTCCAATGAATATAAATTCATTGAGTTAGATGACGCATACAGCACCGGCAGTTCTATCATGCCGCAGAAGAAAAACCCGGATATTGCAGAACTCGTCCGTGGAAAGACTGGACGTGTCTACGGCGCATTAATGAGCCTGCTGACAACCATGAAAGGTATTCCGCTTGCTTACAATAAGGATATGCAGGAAGATAAGGAACTCTCCTTTGATGCGATTGATACGGTAAAGGGCTGTGTCAGCCTGTTTAAAGGCATGATCGCCACAATGCGTTTTAATCCGAAGCGCATGGAAGACAGCGCAAAGCACGGATTTACCAATGCAACAGATGCTGCTGACTACCTTGTAAAAAAAGGTGTTCCGTTCCGCGATGCCCACGGCATTGTCGGTCAGCTTGTATTAACCTGTATCGAAAAGGGAATCGCATTAGATGACCTTACATTAGACGAATACAAAGCAATCAGTCCTGTATTTGAACAGGATATTTACGATGCCATCAGCTTAAAGACCTGCGTTGAAAAACGTCTGACCCTCGGCGCCCCGGGACCTGATGTCATGAAGCAGGTTATTGAAAAATATGAAGAATATTTGTTAAATGACTAAATCAGATAAATATCTCCGTTTTATGGTGATAATATCCGTCAAAAAGAGTCCGCAAAAATCAGGCAGAATGCCTGATTACGCGGACTTTAATACTATATATCATATTTCATACTTTCCATTCCCGACACACCATTACTCCCGACCTCTCCTCCGTACAACCTCAGCCACCCACTACACAGAAAAAATAATCTGCTGTACCGAAGTCTAGTAACACGTTGAGGTACAGCAGATTATTTTTTCAGACTCGTATTTTCGTTCCTTTCGTATCCCTATGCGCCATTTTTAATCGGGCAAAGTCTACGTTTTTACCACGGTATTCTATCGTGAGTTCATCTCCCTGTGTAAGCAGATACACATCTTCGACCGTATCTTTTCCGGTCAGTTTGATTGCGCGCACACCGACCGCACCCTTCTTCTTTTCAGGCACATCTGAAAGCGGAAAGCGTAAAAAGTATCCGTCCGCTGTCTGCACGATAACATGCTGACTGCTCACAATCATTTCTTCTTCTTTGACTTCCCCGTCCAGTGAAAATCTTGAGAAAACTTCTTTTACCGCATCGGTCACATAGATGCCGACCAGTAAATCGTCTTCCTGTAATTTGGTCGCGGCTACGGTACGTTTACTGACTTCAAATTCTGAGGTGTCCACCAGCTTTGCCATACCCAGTTTTGTCATAAACAGCATTTTTTTACCCTTTAACTGTTCAAACGGTGTCAGATAAAGGATATTTTCACCACTGCTGTCATAGTTGCCCAGATTGTCAATCGGTGTTCCCTTGTCACGGAATCTCGTAAACGGAATATCCAACACCTTAATCTGATGCAGACTGCCGTTGTCCGTGAAAATGCAGATTTTATCGGTATTCATGCAAGAGAATACATAGCGGTTCTCATTATGTACCGCCTCCTTATTTCTTTCATACGCCGACATATCAATGGTCTTTGCATAGCCGAAGCGGTCCATAATAAACATCACTTCCTGCTCCTGCACCTTTTTCTCCTCTAATACAACCGCCTTGGCATCTTCAATCTGCGTTTTTCTCGGCAGTGCGTATTCTTTCTTGATTTTGAGTAAATCTGCCTTGATGACCTTTGCCATTTCTTTTTTACTGCCTAAAATGCGCTCGTACTTTGCAATTTTTTCCAGACATTCTTCATATTCCTTCTGCAATGCAAGAATTTCAAGTCCAATCAGCTTGTACAGGCGCATTTCCAAAATTGCCTGTGCCTGACGTTCCGTGAAATTCAACCCTGCCGCCTGCTTTTTTGAAGCTTCGGATTTAAACTGAATGCCCTCGGTATTGCCATTTACAAGACAGTCCTTTGCCATTTTTAAATTCTTACTGCCGCGCAGGATTTCAATAATTAAATCAATAATATCGCAGGCTTTGATTAACCCCTCTTTGATTTCCTTATTGTCAAGTTCCTTATTTAAAAGGGTCGTATATTTACGGGTTGCAATCTCATACTGGAAATCAATATGGTGTTTGATAATCTGCTTCAAGCCCAGTGTTTCCGGTCTTCCGTCAACAATCGCAAGCATATTGACACCAAACGTATCTTCAAGCTTTGTCTTTTTATATAATACATTTTTTAAATATTCCACATCCGCATTTTTCTTTAATTCAAGCACAATGCGAATACCTTCTTTAGAAGAAGCATTGGAAATATCTACGACATCTGTAATTTTCTTTGTTTCAATCAAGTCTACCACATCGGAAATAAATTTTCCGATATTCGCACCGATCATGGTGTATGGAATCTCTGTAATAACCAGTTTGTCACGCTCCGAGCGTTTTGCCGCCGGTTCAAATTCGACCTTGCCGCGCAGCTTGATTTTACCGTTTCCGGTTTCGTAAATCTGTTCCAGCTCACTTTTATTGATGACGATACCGCCGGTCGGAAAATCCGGACCGATACAATACTGCATAAGTTCTTTGGTCGTAATCTCCTCATTGTCCATATACGCACAGACCGCGTCAACCACTTCGCCAAGGTTGTGTGTCGGGATATTGGTTGTCATGCCGACTGCAATACCGTCCGCACCGTTTACTAAAAGATTCGGCACTCTGACCGGAAGCACTGCCGGTTCCTTTTCCGTTTCATCAAAGTTCGGTACAAAATCAACGACATTTTTATCCAAATCCGCAAGGTAGACGTCCTGCGTAAATTTCTTTAACTTGGCCTCCGTATATCGCATGGCGGCGGCACCGTCCCCTTCGATTGAACCGAAGTTGCCGTGTCCGTCCACCAGTGCCATGCCCTTTTTAAAGTCCTGCGACAATACGACCAGCGTTTCATAAATGGAACTGTCGCCGTGCGGATGATACTTACCCATTGTGTCACCGACAATACGTGCCGACTTTCTGTGTGGTTTATCATAATTTAAGCCCAACTGATCCATTGCATACAAAACACGCCGCTGTACCGGCTTTAATCCGTCTCTGGCATCAGGAAGCGCTCTGGCTGTGATGACACTCATGGAATAGTCGATATAGGACTTCTGCATGACCTCGGAATACTCGGTCTTTACTATCTGCTCTGCCATTTTATTCTCCTCTTGATTTTTCAGTTCTTATTATCTCTGCATTTGAAAATCAGTTTTTATTATCTTTTCATTTCAAAAAACAATGAACTGAATTTATTAAATTCTGCTGATTATATTTATTAAATCATATCGTTTTATTTACTATACCAGAAATGCTCTATGCATCAATTTCCGCCTCGTCTGCATGTGCATAGATAAACTGCTTACGTGGCGGTACTTCACTGCCCATTAACATCGAAGTTACCTCTGTTGCCAGTCTGGCATCTTCGATTTCAACCTGTTTTAAAATACGCGTTTCAGGATTCAGCGTAGTTTCCCAAAGCTGTTCCGGATCCATTTCTCCCAGACCTTTGTAACGCTGTAATGAAAATGAGCCGCTTGGATGCTTCTTTCTGTACTTTTCAAGTGCCTTGTCATCATACAGGTATTCGACTGTTCCCGCCTTTGCGCCTTTTTCCTTTTTCTTTAACTCGGCACGGTAAAGCGGCGGTGTTGCAAGGTATACGTGTCCCTGCTGAATCAGCTCCGGCATAAAGCGGTAGAAAAATGTCAACAGCAGTGTATCAATATGTGCACCGTCCACATCGGCATCGGTCATTAAAATAATTTTATGATAACGCAGTTTGCCGATATCAAAGTCGTTGCCGTAGCCTTCAAGAAAACCACAGCCGAAAGAATTAATCATCGTCTTGATTTCCGCATTTGCAAGAACCTTATCAATACTTGCTTTTTCTACATTTAAAATCTTACCACGAATTGGCAGAATTGCCTGTGTCCGTCTGTTTCTCGCTGTCTTTGCCGAACCACCGGCAGAATCTCCCTCGACAATAAAGACTTCACATTCCTCCGCATTACGGCTTTCGCAGTTTGCCAGCTTTCCGTTGCTGTCAATCGAAAATTTCGGCTTTGAGAGCATATTGGTCTTTGCCTTTTCTTCGGCACGTCTGATTTTTGCAGACTTTTCCGCGCAGGCAAGCACAGCCTTCAAGTCGTCCAGATGTTTGTCAAAATAAAGCTGGATTTCATCATTTGTCACGGAACTTACTACCGTTCCCGCGTCCGGGTTGTCCAGTTTGGTCTTTGTCTGTCCTTCAAAACGCGGCGCCGGGTGCTTCACTGCTACAATCGCCGTCATACCGTTGCGGACATCAACACCGGTGAAATTCTGGTCTTTTTCCTTTAAAATACCAAGCTCCCTCGCATACTGGTTCATGACCATGGTAAATTTCGTCTTAAAACCGGTAATGTGCGTTCCACCCTCCTGTGTATAAATGTTGTTGCAGAAGCCTAAAATATTTTCTTCAAATTCATTGACATACTGGAATGCAACTTCCACTTCAATGCCGTCTTCGCTCTTTTTATAATACACAATATCCTGCACCGGCTCTTTGCCTGTATTTAAGTCCTTTACATATGCCTTAATGCCGTCCGGCTCATGATATGTTGCTTCTGCTGCCGGTTCAATGCGGTTATCCGTAAAATGAATCGTCAGTCCGGGGTTCAAATAAGCCGTCTCATGCAGACGGCTTTGAATAGAATCGGCTTTAAAACGTGTTTTTTCAAAAATTTCTTTATCCGGCAGGAAAGTAACTGTCGTTCCGGTATCGCTCTTTCGGCAGGTACCGGTCTTTTCAAGCGGATACATCGCTTTACCGCGCTCATAACGCTGACGGTATATGCCGCCGTCTACGTGAATTTCAACCTCCAGCCATTCTGAAAGTGCATTGACAACAGATGCACCTACACCGTGAAGTCCACCTGAAATCTTATATCCACCGTCACCGAACTTGCCACCCGCATGCAGAATCGTAAAGACAACCTCCACTGCCGGGATTCCTGCCTTCGGGTGAATCCCAATAGGAATTCCTCGTCCATTATCCTTAATTGTTGCCGTGCCGTCCTTATTTAATGATACGTCAATCTGCGTACAGTATCCTGCCAGATGTTCATCGACCGCATTATCCGCAATTTCATAGATTAAATGATTCAGCCCCTTTGTTCCGACACTTCCGATATACATGCCGGGACGTTTGCGGACTGCTTCCAGCCCCTCCAAAATGGAAATACTGGACGCATCATATTTCTTTTCTGCCATGATTTTCTCCATTCTTTTTCTTATTTCTATTTTATATTTTTTATCTTTTAAATATCTTTGCTGTCAGAATCACATTACAAATACGTAATTTATTTTACCAGCTCATTAAAAACTGTTTCAAAGCTTACCGGCAGTTCTGTGGCATTGGCGGTCTTCTTGCTGTTCCAGACCTTCTTATTCATTTCCACATACTTAGAAGCTTCATAGCTCTCAAATACACTGTTAAAATATTCCAGCTTCTTTTCATCCATCAGCGCCGTTTTATTAGCTTCCGTTTTGGACTTTTCATTGTCACTGGTACAGCGGATAATGTAATATTTACCGCCTGCTTCAACAATACTGCTGGTTTCGCCTGTCTTTAAATTAAAGGCTGCCGTTTCAAATGCCTGTTCCATTTCACCGCGCTTGCATTCTGTTTCGGATTCTTCTTCCCCGCCAAAATCCTTTGCTACGGAATAGAACGACTCTCCGTTATCCAAACGCTCTTTTGCGGAAGAAATGTCCGACTTGGAACCCGCACAGATGTACTGTATTGTAATCACTCTTGCATCATCGGAGCTGACTTCCGTATTAATCTGCGAAGTCACATCGTCATATAATGTATCTGCAATTGCAAACTCCGTAAACATTTTTTCAATCTGGTCTTTTGTTACATTTAACGCTGAAACCTGCTCCTGTGTCAGTGCATTAAAAAATGTATCTGCCGCACTGCTTACAGCATCTTTCTGGGTACGTGAAAGCACAACCCCCTTTTCCTTTGCCGAAAGATTCATACATTTTACGCGGATTAACTTGGAGCGCACCTGTTCCTTTACATAGTCATCCATGTTGACACCTTCCATGCTCTGACTCCACACACCGCTTCCGAAAACATTTTCATATTCCTTTTTCGCATCGGAAAGCAGAATATCTGCCTCCCATGTGTAGGCTTTTGAATTGCCTGCTTTTAATACGACATCATCTTTTAAACCTGTCGAAATGTATAAAATGTTCCGTTAAAAATTTTATATATCCTGCAATCAGCGCCACTGCCACTGCAAATATAACCAGTCCGATAATTCGTTTTTTTCCTCTTTTCACCACAATCCTCCTGCTGTTCCGGCTTTTCACCGATTTTTTCAGTCCCCGGTAACGAAAATATTTTCCATGTTATATTAACTTCAATTTTCATTTTAGAAAAGCTATTTTGAGTTTGATTTCTTTGTTTTAAGTTTGCTTTCTTGTAAAATGTTCTGCTTATAATATTTT
>ENA-OQHF01000361-OQHF01000361.1-human-gut-metagenome-genome-assembly--contig:-NODE-361-length-29046-cov-3.333794_pt1 | contig 29046 bp, 44 predicted proteins | sample MGYA00242559_ERZ504709 | MGnify/ENA primary metagenome ERZ504709 (study PRJEB26092, sample SAMD00036203) | human gut metagenome | host: Homo sapiens | study: EMG produced TPA metagenomics assembly of... | reverse complement strand
TAATCTGTAGTGAAATACAGTGCAATAAGAGAAAGAACACTGTATACTGAACCGATTATCATAGCGGAGCGTACGCCCTGACCAAGTCTTTTAATCTTGGCAGCTCCAACATTCTGTCCGGCATAGGTTGCCATGGTTGAGCCGAGTGCATCAAATGGACAACAGGTAAAGTTGAACATCTTAGAACCGGCAGTCATTGCGGCTACATATGTTGAACCAAGTGTATTGACAGCAGCCTGAAGGATTGTACTTCCGATGGCTGTTATTGAATACTGGAGTCCCATAGGAACACCGTTCATACACAGGTTGGTGATGAATCTTCTATCAAGTACCCTTTCTGATTTGTCACCTTTTAAGATGTCATATTTCTTATACATATATATAAGGCAGGTAAGTCCCGAAATTAACTGTGATGTTACAGTTGCCCAGCCAGCTCCGGCAACACCCATCTTACATACAAGAATAAGAAAGAAATCAAGTACTACATTTATTATTGAAGAAAGCACAAGGAAAACTACAGGTGTCTTACTATCGCCAAGCGAACGGATAACACCGGACACCATGTTGTACAGGAATACAGTTGGGATTCCTATGAATATAACTACTATGTAATTGTAGGCATGGTCAATAATATCTGCCGGTGTATTCATGATAATAAGTATCCTGCGGCAGAATATTACGGATGCAAGCGTAAGCACTATGGCAAACACAATACTGCAGATATATCCGTTAAATACATATTTTCTAAGGTCAGCAGGCTTCTTTGCACCAAAGCATTGGGCAACCGGAATCACGAATCCGTTACAGACTCCCATACAGAAACCGATTATCATGAAGTTGATAGAACCTGTTGCTCCAACTCCGGCAAGAGCTTCAACACCGAGAGTTTTACCAACGATTATTGTGTCAACAAGGTTGTAGAACTGCTGAAACAGCATTCCGAACAGCATTGGAACTGCAAATCCAAGAATATGCTTGGAAGGTGAACCATTTGTCATGTCTTTTACCATAGGATTTCCTCACTTTCGTATATTTATAAAGCCAAATGATTATACTATATTTTTACGAACTGTCAAACTGATTTTGCACGAATTTTGAATTAATTTAACGAATTATTGTCTTAATATGAAATGTCTGTTAAAATGCATAGGTAATATTTATGCGGAGGCAGACATGAAGAAAACTTTTGATGTTAAGAGACTTACAACGCTGGCATTACTTACAACAATTGCACTGACAATATTTGTTGTGGAAATCAGCGATACCTACGCTTGTTCCAATACCAGGAGTTAAATTAGGACTTGCCAATATAGTCACACTTTTTGTATTAAAAAGGTATAAATTCAGTGATGCAGCTATTGTGCTGGCTATGAGAATTATACTGGCTACAATATTTACAGGGCAGGCAGTATCATTTATATATAGTGTAAGTGGTGGATTTTTATGTCTTATTGTGATGGCAGCTGTTAATAAATTGCTTAGGGGACAGTATATATTCCTTACAGGTATACTTGGCGCGGTGTCGCACAATGCAGGTCAGATTCTTGCTGCATTTTTCATACTCAGATTGTCAGGTATATTTGCGTACATGCCGTTCCTTGTGATAAGCGGTGTTATAACAGGTCTGTTTACGGGCCTTGTGTGCTTCTTTGCAGACAAATATATTCCTAAAAAATATACTATGTAGCAGATGGAGGAGATTGTGAAAAAAAGAGTTATTACAGTGGTGGCCGTGATTGTTCTGCTTGTCGGGGCAAGTGTGGCTTCTATTATATATATGAAATCAGGAAAGAATAACGGCAGAAAGACCGCTTATATATACAGAGATAACGAATTGTTAAGAACTGTTTCGTTAGATGATGTTAAGAATCCGTATACGTTCAGGATTGAATATGGGGATGGAGAGTATAATGATATTCTTGTCGAGAATGGAAAGATTAAGATTGCTGATGCAAGCTGTCCGGATAAGCTGTGTGTAAATATGGGATATATATCTGAGCCTTTAATGCCAATCACATGTCTGCCGAATCATCTTGTCATCAGAATTGTGAATGACGGCGAAGAATCGCCGTCACTCGATGGTGTTGTGTATTAATTATTTCATCCAGCGGCCAGAAGCACCACATGGAAGAACAAGTCCGTTGCTTGAAACAGGAAGACCTACTTCCTCCGCTTTTACAGTTCCGCCGAATTTTGGTACGATCTCAACGCCCATCATATAGGAAAGAACAGATGGCGCAAGACCGGTGGTATAAGAGTTGATCAAGAAGAACAGCGGATCATCAGAAAGCAGCTGTACACACAGCTTTACTAATGGGTGAATGGCATCTTCGATCTTCCAGATCTCGCCCTTTGGTCCGCGGCCATAAGATGGAGGATCCATGATAATGGCATCGTAGTGATTTCCACGGCGGATCTCGCGCTCTACGAATTTGACACAGTCATCTACGATCCAGCGGATCGGCGCATCCGAGAGACCGGAGGATGCAGCGTTTTCTTTTGCCCAGGTGACCATACCTTTTGAGGCATCCACATGTGTGACCGAAGCTCCGGCAGCGGCAGCGGCAAGTGTGGCACCGCCCGTGTAGGCGAACAGATTTAAGACTTTGACCGGGCGTTTTGCGGAGCGGATCTTATCGGAAAACCAGTCCCAGTTTACCGCCTGCTCCGGGAAAAGTCCGGTGTGTTTAAAACTGAACGGTTTCAGCTGGAATGTCAGGGAACCGTAATGGATACTCCACTGCTCCGGCAGATCGAAAAATTCCCACTCACCGCCGCCTTTTTTGCTGCGATGATAGTGAGCGTTCATGTGTTTCCAGCCTTTTTCTTTTTTGGGCGTATCCCAGATGACCTGCGGGTCCGGGCGCACAAGCGTATAATTACCCCAGCGCTCTAACTTTTCGCCACAGGAGCAGTCTATTACTTCATAATCTTTCCAGTTATTTGCAATCCACATAAATAAATCCTTTCATAGTCATTTTGTGATTCTGTTATTCATGACGATCGAATATCTGTATCACATATCCGATTATTTGCGTTTCCAGGTTGATGGCATTAAAAGAATCATCATCGGAAACAGTTCCAGTCTTCCGGCAAGCATGTCAAACATCAGAACAAATTTGGAAAACGGAGAAAAAATTGAAAAATTCTGTGTCGGACCGACGAGATTTAACCCGGGGCCGATATTATTTAACACCGTGACAACGGAAGTAAAATTCGTTGAAAAATCAAACTCATCCACACTGATCAGGAGCATAGAAGTCAGCAGCAGTACAAAATAAACGACCAGAAATACGTTCGCGGAACGTAAGGTTTCGTGATCGACCGGATGTCCGTCCATACGGATCTTTTTTACCTGACGCGGATGGATGATCAGTGAAAGTTCCTTACGGATCGTTTTCAGTAAGATCAGGATACGGGAAACTTTTATACCGCCGCTTGTGCTTCCAGCACAGGCACCGATAAACATTAGTGTTACCAACAGAGTTTTAGATAAAGCAGGCCAGAGATCAAAGTCTGTGGTCGCATATCCGGTCGTTGTGATAATGGAGCCAACCTGCAAAAAAATGCATGGCGCAGAGTCTCGCTGAACGTCGGATACAAGGACCGGACATTCCATGTGATGACAGCCACCGATCCGAAGATGATCGCGAGATACCAGCGGACTTCTTCAAATTTTAAAGAGTTCTTTTATTTTGCCTGTCAGTATATGAAAAATAGGCAGTATAATTGATACCGCTTAAGATCATGAAAACTGTGATCGTAATCTGGATCGCAGGGGAATAACCGGCAATACTGTCATTTCTGATGCCGAATCCACCGGTGCCGACAGTACCAAAGGTAGTCGTCAGCGAATCAAATAACGGCATGCCGAGTGCACGCAAAATCGTCGCTTCACAGATCGTGATGGCAATATAGATGCCGTAAAGGATTTTTGCGGTATCTTTCACATGCGGAACCAGCTTGCTCACGGAAGGCCCGGGGCTCTCTGCTTTCATCAGGTTCATCGTGGAGCCGCCCATCATAGGGAGGATCGCCATAATGAAAACGAACACTCCCATACCGCCGATCCAGTGGGAGAAACTGCGCCAGAACAGGCTGGCTTTTGAGATGCTCTCCACATCGGTCAGAATACTTGACCCCGTTGTAGTAAAACCGGAGATCGTCTCAAACAGTGCATCCACATAAAACGGAATATCTCCGGTCAGCACAAAAGGAATGGCACCGAAAATACTCATGATGATCCAGCTGAGTGCGACAGCTACAAAACCTTCCCTGGTGTAGAGATTTGTAGAACGTGGCTTTTTATGAGTCAGAAGAACACCGAGTATCAGACATAAAACTGCAACTGCCAGATAGGAGACAGAAGCATGTTCACGGTAGATCAGTCCGACCAGTGCGGGAAGTACCAGAAAGGCACTTTCAAATTTTAAAACACAGCCTAAAATATATAAAACGATCGAATAATTCATTGCCGCCTAGTCCTCCAGAATCTCTTTGATATCGGAAATGCGGTAACCGGAAAGTACGACTAAAACAGAGTCACCGGCCATCATGATATCCTGACCACTCGGGATAATAACTTTGCCATTGCGGTAAATACAGCAGATCAGAGTATTTTTTCGGAAATGCAGATCTGCGAGTGGAATTCCTGCAACGGCGGAGTCTGCTTTGATAATAAATTCCAAAGCCTCGGCTTTACCGTTTGCAAGTTTATAGAGCGTTTCTACATTGCTGTCTTTGGAATTATAAGTGGAACGTACATATTTTAAAATGTAATCCGACGTAATGATACGCGGATAAATAATACTTCCAAGATTCAGCTCGTTGATGACCGAATGGAAATTGATCCGGTTGATTTTTGTCACGGTCTTTGCATTAGAGACATCATTTGCATAGAGGGAGAGAAGGATATTCTCCTCATCTAATCCGGTCAGCGCTGCAAAACCCTGCGCATGTTCAAGACCTTCCTGTAAAAGAAGATTCTGATCAGTTGCATCCCCGCAGATCACGGTGGCATGCGGCAGCAGTTCACTTAATATGTCACAGCGTTCGCGGTCCACTTCAATGATCGTCACACGGATGCCGGAAGCGAGCAGACTTTTTGCCAGATAATATGACACTTTGCCGCCACCGGCGAGAATGGCGTTTCCGACACGGTTTTTCACGATGCCGATCTTGCGGAAAAAGTCGATCGCATTGCGGCGCTCGGATGCGATCGCAACTACGTCGTTTTCCTGAAATTCAAAATCACCGTTTGGAATGATGACTTTATCCCCACGGATGACGGTGCAGACCAGAACGTTGCTGTGCAATGTCTGATGCAGGTTAAACAGTTTTAAGGCGATCAGCGGAGAGCCTTTGGTTACTTTAAAATGAAGTAATTCTACATGACCCTTGGCAAAGGTATCCACACGGATCGCAGATGGAAACTGGAAAATGCGTGCGATCTCGTTTGCAGCGGCAAGTTCCGGGTTGATGATCATTGCCAGCCCAAATTCTTTCTTTAAAAATTCTATTTCCTTATTATATATAGGATTTCGTACACGCGCGATGGTCTGGCAGTGGCCTGTCTTTCTCGCGATGACACAGCAGAGCAGATTCTTCTCATCGTCACCGGTCACGGCAATCAGAAGGTCGGCGGTTGTGATGCCGGCGTCGATTAAAGTCTGGTGGTTGATTCCGTTTCCTACGATGCCCATCGCATCGAGATTATTTGTGATGGTGGAAACCTTTTCCGGTTTCTCGTCAATGACTACGATATCGTGGTCTTCGCTGCCAAGCTGCTCTACGAGAGTATAGCCTACCTTGCCACAGCCTACGATAATGATCTTCATGATATGGTAACTCCTCTAATAATAGTCTGATTTGAATGTACTTGAGTACGCAGTGCCAGACCAGAAAATCAGAGATTTCCTGGTCTGACGGGCATCTACGTTCCACTTCGGTCCGTGCTAAACAGGTGCCACCGGCACCTAGCACCGCCCTATCAAATGAGCAAAAACAAAAAAGTGCCTGCAAGCAGTCATTTTTTGTTTTTCACTCATTTGGCACTGCTCATTACTTACGCACATTATAGCATGTGCAAAACCAGCACATGCTCCAATTCACCGTTCGTCAATCATGCAGGCATGTTGACTCACTTGCGTTCATTATATCATATGCGCACAGAAAAGCCACAAAAAGTATAAAACATTAGCAGAATAAAAAAGGAAAGAGTGACAGGGGAAGACGGGGTTTACATTGACAAAGAAACCCGCAAAAAAAATATGAAAGAAAAATGGAAAAAAATACTTGCATTTCACAAAATTATCGTATATACTAAGCAGTGCTGTGACATTGATAGCGTAGAAGCGTGAGGTTGCTGCCGATATGGCAGGTTTTCCGTGGAGCGAATGTCAAGTTAGGAAACTGGCGACAAGTCACTGTATACGAGTAACATCTACAAAGTAGAAACAACGTGCGGGCAGACCGGAAGGCTGTCAGAAGAACTCCTAGCATTCGATGGTGCGGAGAAGTTTCTTTTTATGGGTAAAAGCTCATGATACGCACGGGAATGTGTGCAGTCACCGCTTGTCGTACCAAAGCGAGTTTATCGCTTGCAAAAGTGCGAAAAGGAGGCGACTTTTTTTATGGCAAGTCAAGTAATGAGAATCACATTAAAAGCTTATGATCACGAATTAGTAGATTCATCAGCAAAAAAAATCATCGAGACTGTAAAGAAGAATGGATCACAGGTGAGCGGACCGGTACCTCTTCCTACTAAGAAGGAAGTAGTTACTATCTTAAGAGCTACTCACAAATATAAGGATTCCCGCGAGCAGTTCGAGCAGAGAACTCATAAAAGACTGATCGATATCGTAACACCAACTCAGAAAACAGTTGATGCTTTATCTCGTTTAGAGATGCCGGCTGGTGTATACATCGATATCAAAATGAAGAATAAATAATTCTTCAAACAAATTTGTTAATATCCTGAAGGGTTTTATATAGAAGCAAAGAATGTTCGGCATCAGCCTCCATTCTATGTGGTTTTCCACATCCACTTATATGGACTTTCTAGGATGAACGGTTCCGCTACCCCACATCGATGGGCATGAAGCGTTCCGCTGTAGAGTAAACAGGAGGTAAAAGAATGAAGAAAGCGATTTTAGCAACAAAAGTCGGAATGACTCAAATCTTCAACGCAGACGGCGTATTAGTGCCGGTTACTGTATTGGAAGCTGGTCCTTGCTCTGTAACACAGATCAAAACTGTGGAGAACGACGGATACAGCGCAGTTCAGGTTGCATATGCAGACAAGAAAGAAAAAGTTGTCAGCAAAGATGCAAATGGTAAGAAAGAAATCAGAAACAGACATGGCGTAAACAAAGCTCAGATGGGACACTTTGCAAAAGCTGGTGTATCCGGAAAGAGATACGTCAGAGAGTTCAAATTTGAGAACGCAGACGAGTACAAACTTGGAGATGTTATCAAAGCTGATATCTTTGCAGAGGGCGACAAAATCGACGCTACTGCAATTTCCAAAGGTAAAGGTTTCCAGGGCGCTATCAAGAGATTAGGACAGCATAGAGGTCCTATGGCTCATGGTTCTAAATTCCATCGTCATCAGGGTTCCAACGGTGCATGTTCTTCACCGAGCCGTGTATTCAAGGGAAAAGGAATGCCTGGACATATGGGAAGCGTAAAAGTTACAACACAGAATCTTGAAGTTGTAAGAGTTGACGCTGAGAACAACCTGCTCTTAGTAAAAGGTGCTGTACCAGGCGCTAAGAAATGCATGGTAACAATCAAAGAAACTGTAAAAGCAGGTAAATAGTGCTAGATAGGAAAGGAGGAAACAACAATGGCTAACGTAGCTGTTTATAATATGGAAGGCAAAGAAGTAGGAAGCCTGGAGTTAAACGATGCTGTTTTCGGAGTAGAAGTTAACGAGCATCTCGTACACATGGCAGTACTTCAGCAGCTTGCAAATAACCGTCAGGGAACTCAGAAAGCAAAAACACGTTCTGAAGTTCGCGGTGGTGGTAGAAAACCATGGAGACAGAAAGGAACCGGTCATGCAAGACAGGGTTCAACAAGAGCTCCACAGTGGACTCATGGTGGAGTTGTATTTGCTCCGGTACCAAGAGACTACTCTTTCAAATTAAACAAAAAAGAGAAGAGAGCAGCATTAAAATCTGCACTCACATCCAGAGTAAATGAGAGCAAGTTCATCGTTGTTGACGAGTTAAAACTTGACTCTATCAAAACAAAGAACTTCGTTCAGGTTCTGAACAACTTAAAAGTTGAGAAAGCATTAGTTGTATTAAACGATATGGATACAAACGTGATCAAATCTGCAAGCAATGTTCCGACTGTTAAAACTGCTCAGACAAACGAGTTAAACGTATTTGATGTATTAAAATATGATACAGTTGTTGTAACAAAAGACGCTGTTAAGACTATCGAGGAGGTGTATGCATAATGGCAAACGTACAGTATTATGATGTAATCCTCAAACCGGTTATCACCGAGAAATCCATGGCAGCTATGGCTGAGAAGAAATATACTTTCTTAGTTCATCCGGAAGCAAACAAGACCATGATTAAAGAAGCAGTTGAAAAAATGTTCGAAGGCACAAAAGTTGCCAGCGTTAATACCATGAACATGGACGGAAAAAATAAAAGACGTGGAATGGTTTACGGAAAAACTGCTAAGACAAAGAAAGCTATCGTACAGTTAACAGAAGACAGCAAAGACATCGAGATCTTCGCTGGTCTGTAAGAAAAACAACGTTCGATTGCAACCTAAGCGCAGCGATGCGCGATAACAAACATCGAAAGGAGAACAACAATGGGAATTAAGACATATAACCCATATACACCTTCCAGAAGAAATATGACTGGCTCTGATTTCTCCGAGATCACAAAAACAACTCCGGAAAAATCTCTGGTAACTTCTTTAAAGAAGAATGCTGGTCGTAACAATCAGGGTAAAATCACTGTAAGACACCATGGTGGTGGAAACAGAAGAAAATACAGAGTTATCGATTTCAAGAGAAACGGTAAAGACGGAATCCCGGCTAAAGTAGTCGGAATCGAGTACGATCCGAACAGAACAGCTAATATCGCTTTAATCTGCTACGCAGATGGTGAGAAAGCTTATATCCTTGCTCCACAGGGATTAACAGACGGAATGACTGTTATGAGTGGTGCAACAGCAGAAGTTCGTGTTGGTAACTGCTTACCGCTTGAGAATATCCCAGTCGGTACTCAGGTGCACAACGTTGAGTTATATCCGGGCAAGGGCGGACAGTTAGTTCGTTCCGCTGGTATGAGCGCTCAGTTAATGGCAAAAGAAGGAAAATATGCAACACTTCGTCTTCCTTCAGGCGAGATGCGTATGGTACCTTTAAAATGCCGCGCAACCATCGGTGTTATCGGAAACGGTGACCACAACTTAGTTAACATCGGTAAAGCAGGACGTAAACGTCATATGGGCGTTCGCCCAACAGTCCGCGGTTCTGTTATGAACCCGAATGACCATCCACACGGAGGTGGTGAAGGACGTGCTCCGATCGGACGTCCAGGCCCATGTACTCCTTGGGGTAAACCTGCTCTTGGTCTTAAGACTAGAAAGAAGAATAAATCTTCTAACAAGCTGATCGTAAGACGTAGAGACGGAAAAGCCTTAAAATAAGCTGGCGCTTATTTTAAGGCTTGGAAGAAGCAAGGACGGTTTCTTCCGGTTCACAACGGTGATCCGGGGAGAGATAAGAGACGGCTTCTTCCGGTCTTTGAAAAAAATAATAAAAAATTGGAAAACCGGGAGAAGTTTTACTTGCTTCTTCCGGTAATCTCTGATATAATAAACAAGATGTTCGGAGTCCGAGGAAACACACGGCAGTGTGTAAAGGGGACTGACAAAATAGGAGGTAAATTATGGCTCGTTCATTAAAAAAAGGACCATTCGCTGATGCAAGCCTGCTGAAAAAAGTAGACGCTATGAATGCATCCGGTGACAAATCTGTTATTAAGACATGGTCACGTCGTTCTACAATCTTCCCTCAGTTCGTTGGTCATACAATCGCTGTTCATGACGGAAGAAAGCATGTTCCTGTATATGTTACAGAGGATATGGTTGGACATAAACTTGGTGAGTTCGTTGCAACAAGAACTTACAGAGGACATGGAAAAGACGAAAAGAAATCAGGCGTTAGATAAGATATTTGAAAGGAGGTTTCATCCATGGCTAAGGGACATAGAAGTCAGATTAAAAGAGAGAGAAATGAAGTAAAAGATACCAGACCTTCCGCTAAGTTATCTTACGCAAGAGTGTCTGTTCAGAAAGCTTGTTTCGTATTAGACGCAATCCGTGGAAAGGATGTTCAGACAGCATTAGCTATCGTAACATACAATCCGAGATATGCTTCAAGCTTAGTGAAGAAATTATTAGAGTCAGCAATCGCAAACGCTGAGAACAACAATGGAATGAAAGCAGAAAACCTTTATGTTGCAGAGTGCTACGCAAATAAAGGACCGACAATGAAGAGAATCAGACCGAGAGCACAGGGTAGAGCTTACAGAATCGAGAAGAGAATGAGCCACATCACAATCGTGCTTGACGAGAAATAAGGAGGTCAAATATGGGACAGAAAGTTAATCCACATGGCTTAAGAGTCGGCGTTATCAAAGACTGGGACTCTAAATGGTATGCGGAAGCAGATTTTGCAGATTTCTTAGTAGAAGATTACAATATCAGAACATATCTGAAAAAGAAATTATATGCAGCAGGTGTTTCTAAGATCGAGATCGAGAGAGCATCTGACCGTGTGAAAGTTATCATCTACACAGCTAAACCGGGTGTAGTAATCGGAAAAGGCGGAGCTGAGATCGAGAAGATCAAAGGCGAAGTTCAGAAATTCACAGATAAGAAATTAGTTGTTGATATCAAAGAAGTTAAAAGACCGGATCGTGATGCTCAGTTAGTAGCTGAGAACATTGCATTACAGTTAGAGAACCGTGTTTCTTTCCGTAGAGCAATGAAATCCTGCATGGGAAGAACCATGAAATCAGGAGCAAAGGGAATCAAAACATCCTGTTCCGGACGTCTTGGCGGTGCTGATATGGCTCGTACAGAGTTCTATTCAGAGGGAACTATTCCGCTTCAGACATTAAGAGCTGATATTGATTATGGATTCGCTGAGGCAGATACAACCTACGGTAAAGTTGGTGTTAAGGTTTGGATCTACAAAGGCGAGGTACTTCCGACAAGAGCTAATAAGGAAGGAGGAGTACAGTAATGTTAATGCCAAAAAGAGTAAAACGTCGTAAACAGTTCCGTGGTTCTATGAGCGGAAAGGCTACAAGAGGTAATACGATCACTTATGGTGAGTATGGTATTGTTTCAACTGAGCCATGCTGGATCAAAGCAAACCAGATCGAGGCAGCCCGTGTTGCGATGACAAGATATATCAAACGTGGTGGTAAAGTTTGGATCAAAATTTTCCCAGAGAAACCAATTACTCATAAACCTATGGGTGTTCGTATGGGTAAAGGAAAGGGTGCTCCAGAGTACTGGGTAGCCGTTGTGAAACCAGGTCGTGTATTATTTGAAATCTCCGGTGTTCCGGAAGACGTTGCGAAAGAAGCGTTACGTCTTGCTACACACAAATTACCTTGCAAATGTAAAGTAGTTTCACGTGCAGATTTAGAAGGCGGTGTATCAAATGAAAACTAGTAAATATTTAGAAGAATTAAAAGGCCAGTCTGTAACAGACTTAAATGCGCAGTTAGTAGAAGCTAAAAAAGAACTTTTCAATTTAAGATTCCAGAACGCAACAAATCAGTTGGATAATACAAGCAGAATCAAAGAAGTAAGAAAGAATATCGCAAGAATTCAGACACTCATTACTGAGAAAGAAAAAGTTGCGCAGTAGGATTCCAGAAAGGAGATTAATCGGTCGTGGAAGAAAGAAATCTTAGAAAAACACGTGTTGGTATTGTTGTAAGCGACAAGATGGATAAAACATCACTGTTGCAATCCAGGATAACGTAAGACATCCTCTTTACAACAAGATCGTTAAGAAAACATACAAAATTAAAAGCTCATGACGAGAATAACGAATGTAAGATCGGTGATAAAGTAAAAGTTATGGAGACAAGACCATTATCGAAAGATAAGAGATGGAGACTTGTAGAAATCATGGAAAGAGCAAAATAATTAAAGGAGGCTACAAGCATGGTACAACAGGAAAGTAGACTTAAGGTAGCCGATAACACAGGAGCAAGAGAGTTACTCGTTATTCGTGTTATGGGTGGATCTACTAGAAGATATGCGAATATTGGTGATGTAGTAGTTGCTACGGTCAAAGAGGCAACACCAGGCGGTGTTGTTAAAAAAAGGTGATGTCGTAAAAGCTGTAGTTGTTCGTTCAGTAAAAGGCGCACGTCGTAAAGACGGTTCTTATATCAAATTTGATGAAAACGCAGCAGTTATTATTAAAGATGACAAAACTCCAAGAGGAACACGTATTTTTGGACCAGTAGCAAGAGAGCTTCGTGAGAAACAGTTCATGAAAATTGTTTCCTTAGCTCCGGAAGTATTGTAGGAGGACCAGGATATGGCAACCATGAAAATTAAAAAAGGCGATATGGTCAAAGTGATCGCTGGTAAAGATAAAGACAAAGAAGGCAAAGTTATTGCTGTAAATACAAAGAACAATACCGTTCTGGTAGAGGGTATCAACATGGTGACAAAACATGCAAAACCAAGCATGGCTAATCAGCAGGGTGGTATCATCCATCAGGAGGGACCTGTTGACATTTCAAACGTTATGTATCTTCACAAAGGAACAGCTACCCGCGTAGGTTTCAAGATGGATGGAGATAAAAAAGTACGTTTCGCAAAGAAAACAGGCGAAGTGATCGATTAATTGAAGAGAGGAGGCAAAGACAGTTGAGCAGACTTAAAGAACAGTACCAGAATGAGATCGTAGATGCTATGATCAAAAAATTTGGATATAAAAATATCATGGAAGTGCCGAAGCTCGATAAGATCGTTGTAAACATGGGCGTTGGCGAAGCAAAAGAGAACGCAAAATTATTAGAAGCTGCAATCAAAGATATGGAGACAATCACAGGTCAGAAAGCAGTTCCTACAAAAGCTAAAACGCGATTGCAAACTTCAAGATCAGAGAAGGAATGGCAATCGGTTGTAAGACAACACTGCGTGGCGAGAAGATGTACGAGTTTATGGATCGTTTAATCAACCTTGCATTACCGCGTGTACGTGACTTCAGAGGTGTTAACCCGAATGCATTTGACGGCCGTGGAAACTATGCCCTTGGTATCAAAGAGCAGTTAATCTTCCCGGAGATCGAGTATGATAAAGTTGATAAGTTCGTGGTATGGATATCATTTTCGTTACCACAGCAAAAACAGACGAAGAAGCTCGTGAGTTATTGACATTGTTCAATATGCCGTTCGCCAAATAATAGGAGGGAATTTTAATGGCTAAAACATCTATGAAAGTAAAACAGCAGCGTAAACCAAAGTTCTCTACCAGAGCTTACACACGTTGCAAAATTTGTGGACGTCCACATTCTGTTTTAAGAAAATACGGAATCTGCAGAGTATGTTTCCGTGAATTAGCATACAAAGGCCAGATACCAGGCGTTAAGAAAGCAAGCTGGTAATCAGACGGCTGTGTCCGCTATGTGCGGCGCAGTAACTTAATAAAGGAGGAAATATACATCATGACAACAAGTGATCCAATCGCAGATATGCTTACAAGAATCCGTAATGCAAATACTGCTAAACATGATACAGTTGATGTTCCGGCATCTAAAATGAAAATCGCAATCGCAGATATTCTTGTAGATGAAGGATATATCGCAAAATATGATATCGTTGAAGATGGTAACTTCAAAACAATCCGCATCACATTAAAATATGGTGCAGATAAGAATGAGAAGATCATCACAGGACTTAAGAGAATCTCCAAACCGGGTCTTCGTGTATACGCAGGCAAGGATGAGCTTCCAAGAGTACTTGGCGGTTTAGGAATCGCAATCCTTTCTACCAACCAGGGTATCGTAACTGATAAAGAGGCTAGAAAGCTTCAGGTTGGCGGCGAAGTATTAGCATTCGTATGGTAAATTTGCCGCCATTCGACGGACAAAATTAAAAGAATCTTCGGTTTTTCGGAAGTATTTAAGCTCCGATTCTTCCGGGTATCGCAACCGGGGAGAGAAGGTTCTTAAAGAATCAGGTAACTACGGCGCAAGCCGCAATTATACATTCACGATCGCAGGTCATAAGATCTATGGTCGAAAAAAATTTTAGGAGGTACGGGCATGTCACGTATAGGAAGAATGCCAATCGCAGTTCCGGCTGGTGTTACAGTGGATATCGCAGAAAATAATCATGTGACTGTAAAAGGTCCTAAGGGAACTCTTGAAAGAACCCTTCCATCTGAGATGGACATCAAATTAGAGGGTGACGAGATCATCGTTACAAGACCTAATGATTTGAAAAAAATGAAATCCTTACACGGATTAACAAGAACACTGATCAACAACATGGTTGTTGGTGTTACCAATGGATATACCAAGGAACTCGAGGTTAACGGTGTTGGTTATAGAGCTTCTAAAGCTGGTAAAGTGCTCACACTGAACTTAGGATATTCTCATCCGGTTGAGATGGAAGATCCGGAAGGACTTGAGTCCAAAGTTGATGGAAATAAAATCATTGTATCTGGTATCGATAAAGAAAAAGTTGGCCAATACGCAGCTGAAATCAGAGATAAGAGAAGACCTGAGCCTTACAAAGGAAAAGGTATCAAATATGCTGATGAAGTTATTAGACGTAAAGTTGGTAAGACTGGTAAGAAATAATTAAAGGAGTGACGAAAAATGGTTAGTAAGAAATCAAGAACAGCAGTTCGCGAAAACAAACATAGAAGAATGCGTCATCATCTTGCAGGTACAGCGATGAGACCACGTCTGGCTGTTTTCAGAAGTAATAATCATATGTACGCTCAGATTATTGACGATACAGTTGGAAATACACTTGTTTCTGCATCTACACTTGATAAGGATGTAAAAGCAGAGTTAGAGAAGACCAATAACGTCGAAGCAGCAGCTAAGCTTGGTACTGTTATTGCAAAGAAAGCTTTAGACAAGGGTATTTCAACGGTTGTCTTTGATAGAGGCGGCTTTATATATGCAGGTAAGGTAAAGGCATTAGCCGAAGCAGCAAGAGAAGCTGGTTTAGACTTTTAATAGGAGGAAACGCAAAACATGAAACGTGAAATCATTGATGCTAGTCAATTAGAATTAAACGAAAAAGTGGTATCAATTAAACGTGTAACAAAAGTTGTTAAAGGTGGACGTAACTTCCGTTTTACAGCTTTAGTTGTTGTCGGCGACGGCAATGGCCATGTTGGTGCTGGCTTAGGAAAAGCATCCGAGATTCCGGAAGCAATCCGCAAAGGAAAAGAAGATGCTATGAAAAAACTCATTACTGTAAAATTAGATGAGGTTGGCAGTGTTACACATGATGTTACCGGAAAACATACAGGTGCATCTGTATTATTAAAGAAATCTCCAGAAGGTACTGGTATCATCGCCGGTGGTCCTGCTCGTAACGTATGTGAGCTGGCTGGTATTAAAAATATCCGTACAAAATCTCTGGGATCTAACAACAAGCAGAACGTTGTTCTTGCAACAATCAATGCTTTAAGTCAGTTAAAATCCCCGGAAGAAGTTGCAAAACTTCGTGGAAAATCAGTTGAAGAGATTGTAGGTTAAGGAGGAGTTTTAAGATGGCAGATAAGAAATTAAAAGTAACACTTGTAAAATCTACAATCGGTGCTGTTCCAAAGAACAAAAAAACAATCGAAGCACTTGGACTGAATAAGTTATATAAAACTGTTGAGCTGCCGGATAATGCAGCAACAGCAGGTGCACTTCGTAAAGTAGCACCTTATGTAAAGGTAGAAGAGATCTAATAATAAGATAAGGAGGTGTCAGTAATGGACTTATCCAATTTACAGGCAGCAGCAGGTTCTGCACATAGCGATAATTTCAGAAGAGGACGTGGACACGGTTCAGGAAACGGTAAGACTGCTGGTAAGGGACACAAGGGACAGAAAGCTCGTTCCGGAGCTCCTAGACCAGGTTTTGAAGGTGGTCAGATGCCGTTATACAGAAGATTGCCAAAGAGAGGTTTCAAATGCAGAAACTCTAAGACAATCATCGGAATCAACCTTTCCGCTCTTGAGGCATTTGAGAACGATTCCGTTGTTTCAGTAGAAACATTAATCGAGGCTGGTATCGTTAAGAATCCTAGAGATGGAGTTAAGATTCTGGGTAATGGCGAACTTACTAAGAAACTCACCGTTCAGGCAAATGCATTCAGCGCAGCTGCAAAAGAAAAAATTGAGGCTCTTGGTGGAAAAGCAGAGGTGATCTAATGCTGGAAACACTCCGTAATGCATTCAAGATTAAAGATATTCGAAACAGAATTATTTTTACATTTCTCATGTTAGTTGTAATCAGGATCGGAAGCCAGCTTCCGATTCCTGGTGTTAACAATGAACTGTTTTCAAACTGGTTTGCAAGTCAGACCGCAGATGGAATGGGATTTTTTGATGCAATTACCGGTGGATCATTCTATAACATGTCAATCTTTGCATTGAACATTACACCGTATATTACTTCATCCATTATTATGCAGCTTCTCACTATCGCAATTCCAAAATTGGAAGAGATGCAGCGTGACGGAGAAGAAGGACGTAAAAAGATTGCAGAGATTACCAGATATCTTACGGTAGCTCTTGCCTTGATCGAGGCGATTGCAATGGCAATCAGCTTTAAGAGAGGTCAGATGCTGCAGAGTGATGGTATTCTTACAATTATTATGGTTATCTTCACATTAACTGCAGGATCAGCAGTATTAATGTGGATCGGTGAACGTATTACAGAAAAAGGTGTTGGAAATGGTATCTCTATCGTACTTACCATTAACATCATCTCCCGTGTTCCAAATGATATGGGTACACTGTATCAGCAGTTCATCACAGGAAAATCCATACCGAAGGGAATTCTTGCGGCAGTGATCATTATTGCAATTATTGTTGCAATGGTCGTATTTGTCGTATTCTTACAGGGCGGTGAGAGAAGAATTCCGGTTCAGTATTCCAAAAAGATTCAGGGAAGAAAACAGGTTGGCGGACAGTCAACATATATCCCATTAAAGGTTAATACCGGCGGCGTTATTCCGGTTATCTTTGCACAGTCTCTGTTGCAGACACCGGTTATCATTGCAAGTCTTCTTGGAAAAGGAAACGGAACCGGTATCGGAAGCAAGATTTTAAAAGGAATGTCCCAGTCAAACTGGTGCAATCCAAAAGAGCCGGTTTATTCCATCGGACTGGTGGTATATATCGTACTCATCATTGCTTTCGCTTACTTCTATACTTCAATTACATTCAATCCATTAGAGATTGCTAATAATATGAAGAAAGCCGGCGGATTTATTCCGGGTATCAGACCTGGTAAACCAACCAGTGATTATCTGAACCGGATGTTAAATTACATCGTATTTATAGGAGCAGTAGCACTTGCATTTATCGCATTTGTTCCAATCTTCTTCAACGGAGTGTTCGGTGCAGATGTATCGTTCGGTGGAACATCTATCATCATTATCGTAGGTGTTGTCATTGAGACATTAAAACAGATCGAATCACAGATGCGTGTTCGTTACTATAAGGGATTTTTAAATGATTAATCTGACAGCATGCTGTCAGATTGGCAAAGGAGCAACGCTGGGCTTTTTAAGTTCAGCGTTACTTTCCTATTCAGCGATATTTGTATGATGAAGGTATTTTGGACAATGGAGGTATTGCTGTGAAAAATAAGATTTTTCACACGCAAGATTAGTGCTTACGCACAAAGCTTGAGATGCGCAAAAAACAACGCAGGAAGGGAGAATTTTATGAAGATTATCATGTTAGGAGCTCCGGGAGCAGGAAAAGGAACACAGGCAAAACAGATTGCTGATAAATATCATATTCCGCATATCTCAACAGGAGATATTTTCCGTGCGAACATCAAAAACGGAACCGAACTTGGAAATAAAGCAAAACAGTATATGGATCAGGGCTTATTAGTTCCAGACGAACTTACCTGTGATCTTGTTATGGACAGAATCCAGCAGGATGACTGCAAAAATGGATTTATCTTAGATGGATTTCCAAGAACCATTCCTCAGGCAGAGGCGCTCACTGCAGCACTTGAGAAAATCGGACAGAAAATGGATTATGCCATTGATGTAGATGTTCCGGACGAGAACATTGTAAACAGAATGAGCGGAAGACGTGCCTGCTTAAATTGTGGAGCAACCTATCATATTGTTTCCATTCCAACAAAAGTGGAAGGTATCTGCGACAGATGCGGAAGTCCGGTTGTATTAAGAGATGATGACAAGCCGGAAACAGTTCAGAAACGTTTAAGCGTATATCATGAACAGACACAGCCGCTGATCGATTACTATAAAGCACAGAATATTTTAAAGACAGTTGACGGTACCCAGCCAATGGAAAAAGTATTTGCTGATATCGTAGCCATTTTAGGAGAATAAAGATGTCTGTCACGATAAAAAGACCTGAAGAGCTGGAATTAATGAGGGAAGCCGGGAAGATACTTGCAAAAGTACATGAACAGCTTGGAAACGAGTTAAGACCAGGGATGTCTACCTATGAGATAGACAGAATCGGGGAAGAAATGATCCGAAGCTTTGGCTGTGAACCATCTTTTAAAAATTATTGTGGGTATCCGGCTTCTGTGTGTGTGTCAATCGATGAGGAAGTCGTGCACGGAATACCATCCAAAGAAAAATTTATCCAGGAAGGCGACATTGTGAGCCTGGACATCGGTGTCATCCACAAAGGATACCATTCAGATGCTGCAAGAACACATGCGGTGGGAGAAATTTCAAAAGAAGCAGCGCTTTTGATTGAGCGTACAAGACAAAGCTTTTTTGAAGGTATGAAATATGCAGCCGCAGGAAAACATCTCTATGAGATATCCGGAGCAATCGGCAGTTATGCAGAAAGTTTTGGATATGGGGTCGTGCGGGATCTTTGTGGTCATGGAATCGGAACGCATCTCCATGAAGAACCGGATATTCCGAACTTTAAGAAATTCCGAAGAGGAATGAAATTAAAATCCGGAATGACGCTTGCGGTGGAACCTATGATCAATATCGGAACACCGGATGTATTGTGGTTAGATGATGAATGGACAGTGATCACAGCAGATATGTCATTATCTGCACACTATGAAAATACGATCATCATCACAGAGGGAAGACCGGAGATCCTGACGCTGACAGACTCAGAGATTGCAGCTCATATATGGGAATAACCACCGGAAAAGGGAAGACTATGAACATTGAATTTGCAAAGTCCATGTCAGGACACGATAGAAATCAGTATTATCTGATCATAAAAAAAGAGGATGAATTTGTGTATCTGGTAAATGGAACAACAAAACCACTTACAAAACCGAAGAAAAAAAATCGAAAACATATTCAGATAATCAAACATATATCCGATGAAATAACCGGATTGTTTGACGGTGATCCAACAGATATCACAATCAGAAAAGCAATAAAAATAATAGAAAAGCAGCTGAACAGCTAAACAAGGAGGATTATATGTCAAAAGCAGATGTTATTGAAGTTGAAGGAGTAGTTGTTGAGAAGTTACCAAACGCATTCTTTAAGGTAGAACTTGAGAATGGTCATCAGATCCTTGCAACCATTAGTGGAAAATTACGTATGAATTTCATCCGTATTTTACCGGGAGATAAAGTTACTATTGAAATGTCCCCATACGATCTTTCAAAAGGAAGAATCATCTGGAGAGATAAATAAAAATTATTTGAAAAAATCATTGACTTCTTTAATAAGCACATGCTATAATGCTATTCGGACACTTTTGAATAGTGCCTTTTTGTGTGTGCAAAAAGGGGCTTTTGAGAAGAAAGGAGGATTTGCTGTGAAGGTAAGATCATCAGTTAAACCTATTTGCGAAAAATGCAAAGTCATTAAAAGAAAAGGAAGCATCAGAATTATCTGTGAAAATCCAAACACAAACAGAGACAGGGTTAATTAGTCCTTATTCTGATCGTAATAGTACCATAACTATTACAAATTCATTATGTGCGGCTGCAGTGGAACACCTGATCAGGTTGTAGACACTGTTATCATAATAACAGCAATGGATAGCTGCTTTGTTATGTTAATACCGAGACATAACAGAGAGAACATCGAAAAATGGTTGACAGGCGATGGCACACATTTCAGGCCGGACGACAACGGAGCTGCTTAGCTTGCAATCGACAGCAAAGATATTATGCCGTTATGGGTTGGAAGATTCTTCCAAAAGGCATAGGGAAGAAGAGCTTTGTAGGAAGTCATGAGGTCAAAGTGACTTTACGTTGATAATAAAAACTTAGATGCACAAAGCATCGGAGAATTAATGGAGGTTAAAAAACACATGGCTCGTATCGCAGGTGTAGATTTACCAAGAGAAAAACGTGTTGAGATCGGTTTAACTTATATCTACGGAATTGGTAGAGTAAGTGCTGATCGTATTCTTGCAGAAGCAAATGTTGATCCTAATACTCGTTGCAGAGACTTAACAGACGACGAAGTTAAGAGAATCAGTGAAGTTATTGATAATACACAGACTGTAGAAGGTGATTTACGTAGAGAAATCGCTATGAACATCAAGAGACTTCAGGAGATCGGATGTTATCGTGGTATCCGTCATAGAAAGGGACTTCCGGTTCGTGGTCAGAAGACAAAGACTAACGCAAGAACTCGCAAGGGTCCAAAGCGTACAGTTGCTAATAAGAAGAAATAAGCTTCTTTGTGACTGCTTTTAAAGATGCAATTAATCATTTATTATTAGAGAAAGTAGGTTAGTTTAAATATGGCTAAGAATGTCAAAAAAAGTGACAAAAAAGCGTGATAAAGAAAAACAGTTGAACGCAGGACAGGCACACATTCAGTCATCTTTTAACAATACAATCGTTACTCTTACAGATGCTGAAGGTAATGCTTTATCATGGGCAAGTGCTGGTGGTCTTGGATTTAGAGGTTCAAAGAAATCTACTCCATATGCTGCACAGATGGCAGCTGAAACTGCTACAAAAGCAGCTTTAATTCACGGATTAAAATCAGTAGACGTATTCGTAAAAGGACCAGGATCAGGAAGAGAAGCAGCAATCCGTGCGCTCTCTGCATGCGGACTTGAAGTTACAAGTATCAAAGATGTTACTCCTGTACCTCACAATGGATGTCGTCCACCAAAACGTAGAAGAGTTTAATTAGGAGGGAGATACTAAGATGGCAGTAAATAAAGTTCCTGTTCTTAAAAGATGTAGATCACTTGGTTTAGAGCCAAGTTACTTAGGATATGATAAAAAATCCAATAGAGAATTAAAAAGAGCTAACAAGAAGATGTCTGAGTACGGTCTTCAGTTAAGAGAAAAACAGAAAGCTAAATTCATCTATGGTGTTCTGGAAAAACCTTTCCACAACTATTATGAGAGAGCTGATCAGATGAAAGGTATGACTGGTCAGAACTTAATGACTATTTTAGAGTCAAGATTAGACAACGTAGTATTCCGTTTAGGATTTGCTAGAACAAGAAAAGAAGCTAGACAGATCGTTGACCACAAATTCGTTACAGTTAACGGAAAACAGGTTAACATTCCTTCTTACCTTGTAAAAGCTGGCGATGTTATCGAAATCAAAGAGAAGAACAAAAACACTCAGAGAATGAAAGACATTGTTGAAGTAGCTGGCGGAAGATTAGTTCCAGACTGGTTAGAAGTAGACGCTGAGAAATTACAGGGAACTGTAAAAGAATTACCTTCCAGAGAGCAGATCGACGTTCCAGTTGATGAGATGCTTATCGTCGAGTTATATTCTAAATAAACCGGAACAACGGATTAACAAGAGTAAAGCCATTGTCTGGCAGTTATGCCAGATCATATGGCGTTTACTTTTTAATGTAAGCAAAAAACCCGAGAAGGAGGGACTTTGTAGTGTTCGATTTTCAAAAACCTAAGATTGAAATCGCTGAAATTTCAGAAGACAAGAAGTACGGCCGGTTCGTTGTAGAACCATTGGAAAGAGGCTATGGTACAACTCTTGGTAATTCTTTGAGAAGAATTATGCTTTCTTCATTACCAGGTGCAGCTGTTAGCCAGGTTAAGATTGATGGTGTATTGCATGAATTCAGTTCAATTCCTGGAGTAAAGGAAGATGTTACTGAAATTATCATGAACATCAAAGAACTTGCAATCCGCAATAATAGTTCATCCGATGAACCAAAAGTTGCTTATATTGAATTCGAAGGTGAAGGCGTTGTAACTGCAGCTGATATTCAGGTTGACTCTGATATCCAGATTTTAAATCCTGATTTAGTGATCGCTAACTTAAATGGTGGTGCTGATTGTAAATTATACATGGAGCTTACGATCACAAAAGGCAGAGGATATGTCAGCTCAGACAAAAATAAGACAGAAGATACTCCAATTGGCGTAATCGCAATTGATTCTATCTATACACCAGTAGAGAGAGTAAATCTTTCTATTGAAAATACCCGTGTCGGTCAGATCACTGACTATGACAAACTTACATTAGATGTTTATACAAATGGAACTCTTGAACCAGACGAGGCTGTAAGCCTGGCTGCAAAAGTTTTAAGTGAGCATTTAAATCTCTTTATCGATTTATCTGAAGCTGCTCAGCAGGCATGACGTTATGATCGAGAAAGCTGACGATGCAAAGAAAAAGTTCTTGAAATGAACATCGATGAGCTGGAATTATCTGTTCGTTCTTTCAACTGCTTGAAGAGAGCAGGCATCAACACTGTTGAAGAATTGACAAACAGAACTCCGGAAGACATGATGAAAGTTCGTAACCTTGGACGTAAATCATTAGAAGAAGTATTAGCTAAGTTAAAAGAGTTAGGACTTCAGTTAAACCAGGGTGAAGAGTGAAATCTTATGAAAAACGGGCAGAAATAGTAAGTCCAATGAGCATGCAGTATGTCCGTGTGAGGTGACAACACCCCACATTTTCATGAGTGGCAACTATATAAAAGGCATTCGGTGAGTAAGTCCAAAGAGCGTGGCCGGATGTACACCACAAATGGAGGAATTTAAAAATGGCAAAATATCGTAAATTAAGCAGAACATCAAGCCAGAGAAAAGCATTATTAAGAGGTCAGGTAACAGCATTATTAAACAACGGTAAAATCGTTACTACTGAAGCAAAAGCAAAAGAAGTACGTAAAATCGCTGAAGGTCTTATTGCAATGGCAGTAAGAGAAAAAGATAACTTCGAAGAAGTTACTGTAAAAGCTAAAGTTGCCCGCAAAGATGCTGAAGGCAAGAGAGTAAAAGAAGTTGTAGACGGAAAGAAAGTAACTGTTTATGATGAAGTAGAAAAGACAATCAAGAAAGATATGCCTTCCCGTCTTCATGCAAGAAGAGAAATGCTTAAAGTTCTTTACACTGTAACAGAAGTTCCAACAGCAGCTGCTGGAAAGAAGAAAAATACAAAAGAAGTTGATCTTACAACAAAATTATTTGATGAGATCGCTCCTAAGTATGCTGATCGTAACGGTGGTTACACAAGAATCGTTAAGATCGGACAGCGTAAAGGTGACGGTGCTTTAGAAGTATTACTTGAGTTAGTTTAATTCATAGTATAGCTGTTTATAGCAGTTCAGATGATATAAAATCCCTGGAGTATGGAATATACTTTGGGGATTTTTTCGTGTATAATGAAAAAAACGACTGAAAGCAGAAGGAAGAATGCAGCAAATTTTAATTATAGAAGATGACAGAGCTTTAAATCAGGGCTTATGCAAGGCGTTAAAAACAGATAATAACAGCATGCAGGTGTGCAGCGGACTTTATGCATCAGCAACAGACAGGCAGATTGTCTCCTGTGAAAATTTAAAAGATGCGAAAGAACAGCTGCTCTGTGGAATGCCAGCATTGATCCTGTTAGATATCAATCTGCCGGATGGAAGCGGATTGGATTTTTTACAGAGCGTAAAGAGGGATTGCCCGGATTGCCCGGTTATTTTACTGACAGCAAATGATACCGACGGCGATATTGTAAATGGACTGGAGCTTGGGGCAGATGATTATATCACAAAACCATTTTCCTTGTCGGTACTGCGCGCAAGAGTGAATACACAGCTTCGAAAAGCGGCGGCAATGAGTGAAAAAGAAAAGGATAACGAACACGTTTACCGCAAAGAACCGTATGTGTTTGATTTTGACCGGATGAAATTCATGGTGGACGGTAAGGAGACCGAACTCAGTAAGACCGAGCAGAAGTTGTTGCGGATTCTTGTGGAAAATGCGGGCATGAATATGCGCAGAGAACTTTTACTGGATCGTGTCTGGAGCGATGGCGCAGAGTATGTGGATGAGAATGCACTATCGGTATCCATTAAGAGACTTCGGGATAAACTCGGAGCGGAGCATGCGATCAGGACAGTGTATGGAATTGGTTACAGGTGGGAGTGATATGTGGATATTCATAGTGTTTGTCTGCGTGACAAGTTACTGCAATTATTATTTTTGTAAATTACAGACGCACAAAGAAAACAATGGATACAATAGAAGAAATGCTGAATGTGGCAGTTAAAGGAGAATTTACAGAGGGACAATTCGACGAGACACGCATGTCGGCTTTGGAGACAAAATTTGCCCATTACTTAAGTGCATCTGCTCTGTCCGCACAAAATGTAGAGGCAGAGAAAGACAAAATAAAAGCATTGATCGCAGACATTTCCCATCAGACAAAAACGCCGATCGCAAATCTTCTCTTATATAGTGAGCTTTTACTTGAAGAGGAGCTTCCACAGCAGATCGAAGGAAATGTGTCTGCAATCCATGAAACAGACGCAGAAACTAAAATTTCTGATCGAGTCGCTTGTGAAATTATCACGTCTGGAAAATGGAATTTTACAGCTTGTTCCTCGGATGGAAAAGCTACAGCCAATGTTAGAGCGTGCAGTGTGGGAACTGAAACAGAAAGCAGAAGAAAAAGGATTACAGATAAGTTTACATAATACTGATGTTGAAGCTTATTTTGATCTGAAGTGGACAGGAGAAGCAATCGGTAATGTAATTGATAATGCGATAAAATACACTGAGCATGGGGAAATATCCGTTTCGGCTATTTCTTATGAAATGTTTGTGAGAATTGACATTGCAGATACCGGATGTGGTATCCGGGAAGAGGAGTTGCCGAAGATTTTTAGGAGGTTCTATCGATCAGAACTGGTAAAGGATGAAGAGGGCGTTGGAATCGGACTTTACCTGACCAGAGAAATTTTGCAGGAGCAGGGTGGCTATATCAAAGTGTCCTCCGTATACGGACATGGGAAGTAAGTTTTCCATTTATCTGCCTAAAAATAATTTTTGAAAAAGTACATCAACTATACCGGAATCGCAGAAATATGATTTTTTAAATAGTAAATGGAATTCTTTCAATTCTGTAAGAATTTCATTTGCCGTTGGAAAGAGTCTGGAAAGAATATTGTGTGATAATCTGTATGTAACAAAAAATGTTTATATACAGACTTTTTTTGCTTCGCAAAACAAGGAAACAAGGAGGATATATGGATATTTTAAAAGCATGTGGTTTAAGGAAAATATACGGAAGCGGAGAGACAGCCGTACATGCACTGGACGGTGTGGATCTTACGGTGGAGAAGGGCGAGTTTGTGGCAATTGTCGGCACAAGCGGAAGTGGAAAATCAACCCTTTTACATATGTTAGGCGGACTTGACCGACCGACAGAGGGAAAAGTGTTTGTGGATGGAAAAGATATTTTTGCATTGAAGGATGAGGAACTTACGATTTTCAGGAGAAGAAAGATTGGGTTTGTATTTCAGGCGTATAATCTGGTTCCGGTCTTAAATGTCTATGAAAATATCGTGCTGCCGATTGAACTGGACGGTGGAAAGATAGACCGGAAATTTATTGATAGCATTACAGAGACACTTGGATTGCAGCAGAGACTGGATGCACTTCCGGGGCAGCTCTCCGGCGGACAGCAGCAGAGGGTGGCGATCGCAAGGGCATTGGCAGCAGCACCGGCGATCATATTGGCGGATGAGCCTACCGGAAATCTGGACGGAAAGACCAGTCAGGATGTGCTAAGCCTTTTGAAAGTGACCAGCCGGAAATTCGCACAGACCATTGTGATGATCACACACAATGAGGAGATCGCACAGCTTGCAGACCGTATTATTCGAATTGAGGACGGACGTATTATAAAGTAAAAGACACTGACAGGTACAGGACAGATTCGAATAGGAAACGGAGAAAAATTATGAAAGTAAAAAATCAGAAATGCATACGCAGACTAAGCTATAAATCGCTGTGGGCGACCAGAAAAAGAAATGTTATCGCAATCTTTGCGATTGCTCTTACCACGTTATTATTTACATCACTTTTCACAATTCTTATGTCGTTGAATGAGAGTTATGAAACTTACAATTTCAGACAGGTAGGCGGCTATTCGGACGGAACGTTCAAAGAACTGAGTGAGGAACAGGTGGAAAAAATATCAGCACATCCGGGAATCAGGGAAGCCGGAGAACGCATCGTATGTGGATTTTGCACCACAGGTGTTTTTGGAAAAGTTCCGGCAGAAGTCAGTTACATGGATAAAAACTGTACAAAATGGAGCTATGCAGCACCAACGACAGGAAGAGAACCTGAGCAGAGCAATGAGATCGCAATGGACACGGTTGCATTAAAGCTGCTCGGGGTGACACCGGAGCTGGGAGCAAAGGTGACGATAGAGTATCAGGCTGGAGATAAAACGAATGAGGGATTTCAGGAGACAGATACGTTTATTCTGTCAGGATACTGGGAATATGATGATCTGATGCCGGTTCATTATATCAATGTATCAAAAGACTACGTGAAGTCAGTGGAAGAAAAGTGGGTGGCATCAGGAGAGAAAGCTTTCCGGACAGACCTGAATGTCATGCTGCCTTCAAAATTAAATATTGAACAACAGATGCAGAAAATCGACACAGACTTAGGATATGACTGGAATACGAGAGATCAGGAGAACAGTGCCCGTATCGGAGTCAACTGGGGTCTTACTGCTTCACAGCTAAATGCAGGGATGGATCCGGAACTTCTTGCTGCGATCGCAGCATTTCTGCTTCTTGTGATTTTTACCGGATATCTGATCATTTATAATATTTTTCAGATTTCAGTTACCGGAGACATCCGGTTTTACGGGCTGCTTAAGACAATCGGAACAACGCCGCGGCAGTTAAAACGAATGATCAGACAGCAGGCATTCCTTTTGTGTGTGGTTGGCATTCCGGCCGGACTTCTTCTGGGATATGGAATCGGGGCATGGCTGACACCTATTGTTTTAAAGGGCACAACAGTTGTGGGAACACATGTAACGATCAGCAGTTCCCGGTTATTTTGCCGGCTCTGCGATCTTTGCAGTGATCACTGTTTTCCTCTCCTGTACAAAGCCCGGAAAACTGGCAGCAAAGTTTCTCCGGTGGAAGCAAACAAATTATACAGAGTGTGTCAGTGTGAAGAAAAAGCAGCCGCAGCTCGCATGGAGCAAAGGTTTATCAGATGGCATTTGCCAAATCTGGGAAGAAACAAAAAAGGAAAAACAGTTCTTGTTGTGATATCCCTGGCACTTTCGGTGACACTTTTGAATGTACTCTGTTCTTTTGTGGGTGGCTTTGATACGGAAAAATATATTTCACAACGAACATGCGCCGATTTTATCGTGAGCAGCACAGATTATTTCCGCTACAATGATGCAGATGAATATATTTCAGAAGAAACTATTGCAGAAATTCAGGAAAACACGAGTGAGACGGTCAGCGGCAGCGGCTATATGACAGATATGACCACAATGGTATGGATGGATACAGAGCAATATAAGAAAATGGCAGTACCGTATCTTGGCGAAGAAGAGCTGGAAGAAAAAGTGAAGTATTATGAAAAAAGGGGCAGTGAAATAAAGACTCCAACAATACTGGAAGGTCTGGATGAGGCACTCTTTGAAAAGGTGACGGTACTGGATGGAGAACTGGATCCTTTGTTTGATGAGAATATAAATGCAATTGCGATCCGTGTCGAGACAGATGATTATGGCAATGTGGAAAATATAGAACGCTATCCTAAAGTTGGGGATACGCTCACCATGGTTTACCAGAATATGTATGCGATTGATACCAGGACAGGTGAACCTGCTGATTCTGCGACAACGCCGGAAGAGTATGTGGAGATCCGTGAGGAAGAACCAAGGGAAGTGGACTATACTGTGTGCGCACTTGTGGAAGTTCCATATGCCATGACATTCCGCTATAGCGGATCAGGATATGACACGATCCTTCCGGCAGAACGGATGAAGGAGGACTGCGGTGCAGAGCTGATCCGGAAATTCTATCTGTTTGATACTCCGGATATGGAAGCGGAAAATGCAGCGGAGCGTTATCTTGCGGAACTTACGGCAGGAGATACTTCTGTTCTGATGTATGAGAGCAAAGCTTCTATCCGAAGTGAATTTGAACAGTTTTCAGAAAATGTTTTTTCCCTTCTGGGCCGGTGTCTTGTGTGCGATCATCGGACTGGTCGGCATTTTAAATTTCTTCAATGCGATCATGACCGGAATCCTTGCAAGAAAAGGAGAGTTTGCAGTGTTACAGTCGGTTGGAATGACGAACTGCCAGTTAAAGCAGATGCTTGTGCAGGAAGGGCTGTTTTACACTGCCGGTTCTGTTTGTGGTGGCGTTTCTTCTGTCTTTGGTCTGCGGACCATTATCAGGAGACATGATGGAGAAGATGTTCTGGTTTTGCACTTATCATTTACACCATCCTTCCGGTTATTGCGATGCTTCCGGTGTTTGCAGTGCTCGGCTGCCTGATTCCTGCGGTACTTTATCAGGCGGGAAGCTAGA
>ENA-OQHF01000355-OQHF01000355.1-human-gut-metagenome-genome-assembly--contig:-NODE-355-length-29192-cov-5.759745_pt1 | contig 29192 bp, 27 predicted proteins | sample MGYA00242559_ERZ504709 | MGnify/ENA primary metagenome ERZ504709 (study PRJEB26092, sample SAMD00036203) | human gut metagenome | host: Homo sapiens | study: EMG produced TPA metagenomics assembly of... | reverse complement strand
ACTTGGAGCGCGGCCTGACCCCCGTTCTGGCCATGGGCAAGGTCACCGCTCTGCTGTATGAGCGCTTCAAGGCCGGCAAGCTGCCCCTGACCGTTCAGAGCATGGATAACTGCTCTCACAACGGCGACAAGGTCAAGAGCGCTGTCCACGCCTACGCTTCCAAGTGGGTCGAGCAGGGTCTGGTTCCCGCTGAGTTCCTGGCATACGTTCAGGACGAGACCAAGATCACCTTCCCCTGGAGCATGATCGACAAGATCACTCCCCGTCCCGACGCAAAGGTCCAGGATATGCTGGCCAAGGACGGCTTTGAGGACAACTACACCATCGTGACCGAGAAGCACACCTTCACCGCTCCCTTCGTCAACGCCGAGGAGACCCAGTACCTGTGCATCGAGGATCACTACACCAACGGCCGTCCTCCGCTGGAGCTGGGCGGTGTGCTGTACTGCGACCGCGAGACCGTGGACAAGATCGAGAAGATGAAGGTCTGCACCTGCCTGAACCCCCTGCACACCGCAATGTCCATCTACGGCTGCATGCTGGGTTACACCCTCATCAGCGCCGAGATGGCCGACGAGGATCTGCGTTCCTTCATCCAGAAGATCGGTTATATCGAGGCAATGCCCGTGGTCGTTGATCCCGGTGTCCTGAACCCCTATGAGTTCATCGGTGCTGTCATCAACCGCCGCCTGCCCAACCCCTTCATGCCCGATGCTCCCCAGCGTATCGCTACCGATACCTCTCAGAAGCTGGCCATCCGCTTCGGCGAGACCATCAAGGCATATCAGGCACGCGGTCTGGACAAGTCCAACCTGGTGCTGATCCCCCTGGTGCTGGCAGGTTATGCCCGCTACCTGAAGGGCATTGATGACAACGGCAAGGCCTTTGAGATCTCTCCCGATCCGATGCTGGCTGAGCTGCAGGCCATCGTGGCTCCTCTGGAAGTCAAGGAAGGCGAGCAGGACTTCAGCTGCCTGAAGAACCTGTACAGCCGTGCCGATGTGTTCGGTGTTGACCTGTACGAGGTCGGCCTGGGTGAGCAGATCGAGGGCATGGTCAAGGAGCTGTACGCTGGCAACGGCGCAGTTCGCAAGACCCTGCACAAGTATGTTGTCGCCCGCTGAGCGCTGACACGATCCTGAATTAAGCTATCTTCGTTCCCGCGCTGCGTTTTGCTTTGCCGCAGTGCGGGATTTTTTTGTTTTCCGGCATGGCGGAGCGCATGGCTCTTTACATTTGGAGAGCGATTTGCAATAATAGAAAAAAAGCGCAGGAGGGTCTGTACATGAAAGTAATGGTTTTTGATGTGGGCGGCACCGGGATCAAGTATTCCGTGATGGATGAGCAGCTGAACCGGACCGATACGGGCAGCACGCCCACCCCGGCGGATTCGCAGGAACACTTCCTGAACACCCTGCGGGAGATCTACCTGCCCCACAAGGACGAGGTGGACGGCATTGCCCTGAGCCTGCCCGGCTTCATTGATGCCGAACAGGGCGTGGTCAAGGGCGGCGGGGCACTCTCGCTGGCCTACAATGTGGGCACGCCTGTCGGCCCCCGGCTGGCCGAGGCCTGCGGCTGCCGGGTCTGGATCGAGAATGACGGTAAAGCGGCTGCCATTGCGGAGCTGGAGCGGGGTGTGCTGAAGGGCTGCAGGAACGCAGCAGTGTTCATCATCGGCACCGGTGTGGGCGGCGGCCTGATCATTGATGGGAAGCTGGTGCGCGGCCGGGACTGCACGGCAGGGGAGTACAGCTTTATGAATACGAACGCCGATGCCTGGAGCGACCCTTCCAAGACCATGGCCGGCCAGTGCAGTACCAGCGCCTTGTTGAACGGTTACCGCGCCCGCAAGGGCCTGCCCGCCGATGCGCCCATGGATGGACGCATCTTCTTTGAGGCGGTCCACGCTGGGGAGACCGAGGCCAACGAAGCCCTGCGCAGCTTCTGCCGGGCCGTTGCCGTGCAGATCTACAACCTGAACGTTTTGCTGGATCTGGAAAAAGTGGCCATCGGCGGCGGCATCAGCAAGCAGCCCATCCTTGTGGAGACCCTGAACGAGGTATATGAGGAGTACATCCTGCGGGGCCATCCCTTCAGCGAAGCGCAGGCCCGCTGCCTGCCCCGCCCGGAGATCGTGCCCTGCCGGTTCCTGAGCGAGGCCAACCAGATCGGTGCCTTTGCAAGCTACCAGAAGGCGTTTTGGGAAAATTGATGGACAAAACGCACGAAGCTGTGTTATACTGGGCGTGACAGGAGGGCGGAACAATGCCGGAAATCAGTTTGTTTTGCGGGATTCGGATCACAATGTTTTACAGTGACCACAACCCACCGCATTTCCATGCGGAATATGGTGGCTATAAAGCACTGGTGGATATTCAGCACTCCTGTGTTATCCGTGGTGCATTGCCCAGCCGCCAGTTGAAATTGATTCTGGCATGGTGTGAGCTGCATAAAGATGAGCTGATGCAGAACTGGGAACTTGCCAGGGATGCAAAGCCTTTGAATCATGTGGCACCATTGATCTGAAAGGGGAGTACAGTATGGAATATATTCCAAAAGTGTTGCAGGCTGTTGCAGGTGAGGACTTTACCATCTACCTGTATTTCAGTGATGGCTCTGTCCGCCTGTATGATGCAAAGCCCCTGTTGCAACAGGGGGGAGTGTTCGAGCCTATGCGCGATCCGGATTATTTCCGTGACCGGCTGACGGTGCTGAATGACACGGCGGCATGGGATGTGAGCGGTGACATGGACCCTTGCAATTGCATCGACCTTGACCCGATAGAGCTGTATGAGACCTGTCCGGTGGTCGTTGACCCGTTGGAAAAGGCATCCTGAAATAAAACACAACGGCACAGCGCTGGTGCATCATCGTAACTGCGCTGTGCCTTGATTTTTGGGCGCACCCATGATATGATAGACCCTGCGCGCAGGGCGCGCGGAAAACAAACAAAGGAGTTCTTTTTCTATGAAAACCATGCATAAATTTCTGGCCGTTGTGATCAGTGCCGCTCTGGCTGCCGGGCTGCTGGCAGGCTGCGGTGCAGCTTCCAGCACGGCTTCCAGTGCAACCTCTTCTGAGGCTGTGTCCTCTGTGGCAGCTTCCAGTGAAGCCGCTTCCTCTGAGGCTGCTTCCGGGCAGGCCGAGGATGCCAAGGTCAAGGCAGAGTTTACCGTGACCGGCGCGGATGGCGAGAGCCAGACCTTCACGCTGGAAGTGACCGATGGCGAGAAGCTGAGCGATGCTCTGGTGGAAGCCGGTCTCATCAGCGAGGAAGAGGCTGCGGCAGGCTTTGTGACCACCGTCAAGCGGCGAGACCGCCGACGTGGGATAAGGCACCAGGCATGGTGGCTGCCTGACGATGCCACCGGCGAGATGACCACCGTGGGCGTGGCAGACATTGCGCTGCACGATGGCGACAGCTATGCCTTTACCTACACGAAGTAAGGAGCCTGTGCACATCCGGGTGCTGCGGCTGGTGCTCAGCGGCCTGATGGGGGCGCTGCTGGTGGTGAGCAAGCAGGCTATGAGCGGCTTGCCCAATATTGAACCGGTGACGCTGCTCGTTATCCTGTTTGCACTGGAGCTGCCCCGGGAAACACCGGGGGCCGTTACGGTGTTCATCCTGCTGCAGGGCGTGCTGTACGGCTTTGGGCTGTGGTGGGCCATGTACCTGTATGTCTGGTATCTGCTGGCCCTGTTGGCATGGCTGCTGCGCCGGATGGACAATGCCCTTGGCTGGGCGGTGTTCAGCGGCATCTACGGCCTGTGCTTCGGCGGCCTGTGTGCGGCGGTGTATCTGGTGGCAAAAACACCGGCCTTTGCCCTGAGCTGGTGGCTCAGCGGCCTTTCCTACGATGCCATGCACGGCGTGGGAAATTTTGTCATCATGCTGCTGCTCTACCGCCCCCTGCGCAGGGCGCTGCAGACAGCCAAACGGCAGATCCATCTGGATTGAACAAAGGGAGCGTCCCACGGTGGAAAACCATGGGACGCTCCCTTTCTTGATGTTATAACCGAAATGTGATACTATACAAGTATATGAGTATAAATCATAGGAATTTACGGTGTATAATGTGTAGCATGCAACTTATAACTTGTCGAAGTAATTAAGGTGAATGAAAATGAATGAAGAAACACAGCCGCTTTTGATTGCAATAGCAATTATAATAGTTATTTCAATCGCCATATATGTAATTTCAGAATTTGTTTCTTATGTGGAACAAAAGAATAAAGAAAAGCTAATAAGTATAGTACAGTCAACAAGCGAGCGATATCAAAATATCTTGGCATTGAACTCTAAATATGATTTTTATGAAGTTCAGCCATATTATTATTTTTATAAAAGTTTAAACAGTAAAACTCAATTAGATAGATTCGACTACGATGAATTCTTTGAAGAAAGAATTCGAGAGGATAAGCTGCTAATTGAGACCTTAGTTAGTCAGGTTGAGGAAAATCAAAAACTTTTTAGAAGATACAATGAGGAGATACATGACTGGGTAGCCCCATTAAGAGGAGTAGATTTTACAGATACGTTAAAAGTTTCATTTGAAAAATACCATGAATATGAGGAAGAATTTGTAAGTGCTGAACTCTTGACCCCGACAACAACAATTGTATTTATATGTCAAGCAATATATACTAGCCCCAAAGGGAGAAATTCATATTCAGGAAAGAAGGCCTACACAGTAGAGGATTTGCAGATTCATAAGCAGCATATTGAGGAGTTAGAAAAGCAGAAAGAAACAAAAGAATATCAACGGAGAATGATGACGCAATCGTTACGATATGACATTATGAAAAGAGATAATTTCAGATGCGTATTATGTGGACGTGGAGCAGAAGATGGCGTGAAATTACATGTAGATCATATTATTCCGGTATCAAAAGGTGGAAAAACCGTGCGTAGTAATCTGAGAACACTGTGCGAGGATTGCAATATCGGAAAACGGGATAAATATGATGAGGATGGAATAAATTGACAAAGGGAGCGCCCCACGGTGGAAAACCATGGGACGCTCCCTTTTGTTCTGCACGGAAACAGGAAAGAAAGCAATATGCAGCTGCGGAGATCAGCGCTTTACATTAAAGGCGGCCATGCCGGGGTAAACGGCGCTTGCACCCAGATCTTCTTCAATGCGGAGCAGCTGGTTGTACTTGGCCACGCGCTCGGTGCGGCTGGGGGCACCGGTCTTGATCTGGCAGGTGTTCAGGGCAACGGCCAGATCAGCAATGGTGGTGTCCTCGGTCTCGCCGGAGCGGTGAGAGCTGATGGCGGTGTAGCCGGCCTTGTGGGCCATCTTGATGGCCTCCAGCGTCTCGGAAACAGAACCGATCTGGTTCAGCTTGATCAGGATGGCGTTGCCTGCACCCAGCTGGATGCCCTTGGCCAGACGCTCGGTGTTGGTAACGAACAGGTCGTCGCCCACCAGCTGGACCTTGCCGCCCAATTCCCGGGTCATCTCCTGCCAGCCTTCCCAGTCCTCTTCATCCAAGCCATCTTCAATGGAGATGATGGGATACTTTTCCACCAGGCTCTTCCAGTGTGCGATCAGCTCGCTGGAAGTATACTCGGTGCCGGCCTTGGGCAGCTTGTAGAAGCCCTTACCCTTGGGGCTCTTCCACTCGGAGGAAGCGGCATCCATGGCCAGCATGAAGTCCTTGCCGGGCTGATAACCGGCCTTTTCGATGGCGGCCAGAATGGTCTCGATGGTCTCCTCGTCGCTGGACAGGTTGGGGGCAAAGCCGCCCTCGTCGCCCACGGAGGTGGCCAGGCCCCTGGCCTTCAGGATGGAGGCCAGAGCGTGGAACACCTCGGCACACCAGCGCAGGGCCTCTTTGAAGCTGGGCGCGCCCACAGGCATGATCATAAACTCCTGCGTGTCCACGGTGTTGGCGGCGTGTGCGCCGCCGTTCAGGATGTTCATCATGGGCACGGGCAGGCGGTTGCCGTTCACGCCGCCCAGAAAGCGGTACAGGGGCATCTCCAGAGAAGCGGCGGCAGCGCGGCAGGCGGCAATGGAAACCGCCAGAATGGCGTTTGCGCCCAGATTGGATTTGTCCTGGGTGCCATCGGCCCGGAGCATGGCGGCATCAATGGCGTAGATGTCGGAGGCATCCATGCCCACCACCGCGTCAGCGATGACAGTGTTGATGTTCTCCACAGCTTTGGTCACGCCCTTGCCCAGATAGCGGCCCTTGTCGCCGTCGCGCAGCTCCAGAGCCTCGAACTCGCCGGTGGAAGCGCCGGAGGGGGCACAGCCGCGGGCAACCGTGCCGTCGGCCAGAGTGATCTCGGCCTCAACGGTGGGATTGCCGCGGGAGTCCAGGATCTCGCGGCCGATCACAGATTCAATTTCCAGATAGTTCATCACAGTAACCTCCCGATCTTCGATGAGATGTCATACAGATAGTCAAAACTAACTAACTGACTTTATCCTACCACGTCCCGTGCCCTTGCGCAAGAGGGTCTGCGGATGTTTGCAGCTGTAAACATTGATAGGATGCCCGCCGGGGCGGGTACATATCCGGCAGAAAGCGGGAAAAGGAGCGGTGTGCAGATTTGTGGGTTTACATTCCGAAGAGGGGACGGTAAAATGATAGATGGACAAGAGAGAACCGAAGATTGAGGAGGATTTTTTTACATGAACAAAGACCTGACCGTTGGCTCCCCGTCCAAGGTGCTGTGGCAGTTCTGCCTGCCCATGTTCGGCAGCATCCTGTTCCAGCAGCTCTACAACATTGCCGACAGCCTTGTGGCGGGTAAGCTGATCGGTGAAAACGCCCTGGCCGCTGTGGGCAACAGCTACGAGATCACCCTGATCTTTCTGGCGTTCTCATTCGGCTGCAACATCGGCGGCTCTGTCATCGTTTCCCGGTATTTTGGCGCAAAGGACTACAACACCATGAAAACCGCTGTCACCACGGCGCTCATCGGCACGGTGGTGCTCTGTGGTGCCCTGATGGCGGTGGGCCTGCTGGGCTGCCGGAGCCTGCTGGTGCTCATCCGCACCCCGGCGGAGCTGATGGCCGACTCGGCAGAGTATCTGGATATCTACACCCTGGGGCTGCCCTTCCTGTTCCTTTACAATGTGGCAACGGGCATTTTTACGGCACTGGGCGACAGCCGCACCCCGTTCCTGTTTCTGGCGGGCTCCTCTACCGCAAACATCGCGGTGGACGTGTTGTTTGTGGCTGCCTTTGATATGGGGGTTGCCGGTGTGGCCTGGGCGACCTTTCTGTGCCAGGGCGTGAGCTGTGTGCTCTCCCTGTGGGTGGTGGCCCGGCGGGTGCGTGCTGTCCCGAGTGAGGGGGAGCGGGTCTGGTTCTCCTGGAAGATGCTGGGCCAGATCGCAGTGGTGGCCATTCCCAGCATTTTGCAGCAGAGCTTTGTCTCAGTGGGCAATATCATCATCCAGAGCGTGGTCAACTCCTTCGGTGCCAGCGTGATCGCAGGCTTTGCCGCGGCCACCAAGCTGAACAATGTGCTCATCTCCTCCCTGACCACGCTGGGCAGCGGCATTTCCAACTACGCCTCCCAGAATCTGGGTGCCGGAAAGAACGAGCGTGTCAAGGCGGGTTTTGGGGCCGGTGTCAGACTGCTGGGCAGCATCTGCCTCTGCTTCACGGCCCTGTACCTGCTGGCAGGCCGCCAGCTGCTCATGCTCTTTATGAACAGCCCCACGGGCGAGGCCATCAACACCGGCCTGACCTTCCTGCAGACGATCGCACCCTTCTACCTGCTGCTGGCCTTCAAGCTGACCTCAGACGGCCTGATGCGCGGCTGCGGCATGATGGGCCGCTTTATGGCGACCACCCTTTCCGACCTGTTCCTGCGCGTGGTGCTGGCCATCCTGTTTTCCGGCTGGCTGGGCGTGAACGGCATCTGGCTGTCCTGGCCTGTGGGCTGGTTTGTGGGCACCGTGCTCTCCATGGTGTTTTATCGTACCTCTATTTACCGGCAGGCAGAAGAAAAAACGACGCTGTAACCTTTTTGACATGCGTGAAAGCCTTTCATGCCACGATGAAACAAAGTGAACAAAATGAAAAAATAACCAAAAACAACTTAGTTTTTTTGGTTGCTTTCACATAAAATGCCGGAAAATGCCCGGAAAAGTATGGACGGTTTGTGAATTGCACAACCCGCCCGGCGAGACTATAATGAATACACGCACAAAGCAGGGCGGCTTTGAAGGAAGCGCCCTGCTTTGTGCATCTATCACACGAAAAACTTCCAACAGGAGGATATTGTATTATGAAAAAGATGATCTCTCGCCGCAACTTTCTGACCGCTGCCGGTGTCGTGGCTGCTGCCGGTGTCCTGACCGCCTGCGGCGGCTCCTCCTCCAGCACTGCCGCATCCGCTGCTTCCGGTGACACCATTAAGATCGGTGTGATGGGCCCCCTGACCGGCAACGTTTCCGTTTACGGCCAGGCCGTTGTCAACGGCGCTGCCCTGTACCTGAAGCAGGTCAACGCCGACGGCGGCATCAATGGCAAGCAGATCGAGATCCTGACCGAGGATGAGCAGGGTGATGCTACGCAGGCTGTCAACTGCTTCACCAAGATGGTGGACGAGGGCATCACCGCTCTGGTGGGCGATGTCACCACCACCCCCACTCTGGCAGTTGCTGCCGAGAGCGCAGATTACAACATGCCCATGGTCACTGCTTCCGCTACCGCTGAGGCCGTTACCTACGATGCCGAGACCGACACCGTGAACGAGAATGTCTTCCGTGCCACCTTTACCGACCCGTTCCAGGGCATCAAGATGGCCGATTATGCTTACCAGAAGCTGGGCTACACCAAGGCAGCCGTCATCTTCAAAAAGGGCGCTGACTACAACGAGGGTCTGGCTGAGAACTTCGTCAACGAGTTTGAGAGCCTGGGCGGCACCATCGTCGATCAGGAGAGCTACTCCGATGGCGACGTGGACTTCAAGACCCAGCTGACCAGCATCATGGGCAAGGGCCCCGAGACCGTGTTCTGCCCCAACTACTACGAGGAAGTGGGCCAGATCCTGTCTCAGGCTGAGAGCGTCGGCCTGAATGTTCCCTTCCTGGGCGGCGACGGCTGGGATGGCCTGGAGGGCTATGCCACTGCCGATCAGCTGAAGGACAGCTACTTCTGCGCAAACTACGCAAAGGGCTCCAGCCCCGAGTTCGAGGAGGCCTACAAGGCAGAGTACGGCGAGGATTATCCCAACGGCTTTGCTCCTCTGGGCTACGATGCCGCCAAGACCGTGGTTTACGGCGTGCAGGCTGCTGAGGATGCCGGCCTGGAGGCCGGTACCGATGAGTACAAGCAGGCTGTCAATGATGCCATTGCCTCCGGCACCATCGAGGGCATCACCGGCACCTTTACCTTTGATGAGCACCACGATCCCGTCAAGAAGACTGCGATCCTGACCTATGTGGACGGCAAGCCCGAGCTGAAGGAAATGTTCTGATCCCGCTTCTGCGCCGCGCACCGGTGTGCGGCCTGAATGCCGGAACCAGAGAATGATGTACCCTTGCGGAGGCCGCCGGAACAGGTTGTCTCCGCTTTTTTGGTAGAAAGAAAGGAAGTGTCCATCCAATGACAGTGTTCTTTAGTCAGCTGATCAACGGCTTGTCCCTTGGCAGCATCTATGCACTGATCGCACTGGGTTACAGCATGGTGTACGGCATCATCCTGCTGCTGAACTTTGCCCACGGCGATGTCATCATGGTGGGTGCATACATGTCCTGGTTCGTTATGAACCAGCTGGGCCTTGGCCCGGTGACGGCCGTGTGCGCCACCATTATTACCTGCACCCTGCTGGGTGTGGTGATCGAAAAGGTCGCCTACACCCCGCTGCGCAACGCGCCCCGCATCTCCCTGCTGATCACGGCCATTGGTGTCTCCTTCTTCCTGGAGTACACCGCTGAGCTGGTGATGGGTTCCGGCGCAAAGGTCATCCCTTCCTACTACGGCAACAAGACCTTTATGATCGGCAGTGTACCCCTGGGCCTGACCTCCGTGATCACACTGGTGGTCACCGTGCTGTCCATGCTGGTGCTGACCTTTCTGGTGCAGAAGACCAAGCTGGGCAAGGCCATGCGCGCTGTCTCTGAGGATATGGACGCTGCCCGCCTGATGGGCATCAATGTCAACAGCACCATCTCCTTTACCTTTGCGGTGGGCTCCGCTCTGGCCGGTATCGGCTCGGTGCTGTACTGCTGCTCCTACCCGCAGGCTACCCCCACCATGGGCTCCATGCTGGGCCTGAAAGCCTTTGTTGCCGCCGTTCTTGGCGGCATCGGCTCCATCCCGGGCGCAATGATCGGCGGCATTGCCATCGGCTTGTGCGAGTGCTTTGTCTCCGCCATCGGCCTTTCCGCCTGGAAGGATGCCGTTACGTTTGCCATCCTGATCATCGTGCTGCTGTTCAAGCCCACCGGCTTCCTCGGCCGCAAGGTGCAGGAAAAGGTGTAAGGAGGGCAGGAAGATGAATAAGAACCGTAAAACGATCAAAATGCCCGTGCGCTACCTGATGAACGCCGTGCTGGTGGCTCTGCTGTTCGTGGCGCTTTCCTACCTGACCCGGAATATCCTGTCCACCTACCAGAATAAGGTGCTGATGACGGTGGGCATCAATATCATCCTGGCGGTCTCCCTGAACGTTGCCACCGGCTATCTGGGGCAGCTGCCGCTGGGTCATGCCGGTTTCATGGCTGTGGGTGCCTACACCTGCGCCCTGTTCACCAAGTTCTGCCCGCTGCCGGACGGTGTCTCCTTTGCCATCGGTCTGGTGCTGGCCTGCATCGTGGCTGGTCTGTTCGGTGTGCTCATCGGCATCCCGGCCCTGCGCCTGACCGGCGACTATCTGGCCATCCTGACGCTGGGCTTTGGTGAGATCATCCGCATCACCCTGAACAACATCGATGATGTGCTGGGCTTCAAGCTGTTCTATGGCTCCAAGGGCCTGAAGAACATTCCCAAGTACTCCAACTTCACCAACGTGTTCCTCTGCGTGGTCATCACCTGCTTTTTGATCCACGCTATGATGAAGAGCCGCCACGGCCGTGCCGTATTGGCCATCCGCGACAATGAGATCGCCGCCGAGAGCTGTGGCATCCAGACCACCTACTACAAGGTCATGGCCTTTGCCTTCTCCGCTGCCTTTGCGGGTCTGGCAGGCGGCCTGTATGCCTGCTACATCGGCGTGCTGAACCCCTCCACCTTCGGCTTTATGAAGTCCATCGAGATCCTGGTCATGGTGGTTCTGGGCGGCATGGGCTCCATGCTGGGCTCCATCCTCTCTGCAACGGTCCTGACCATTCTGCCTGAGGCGACCCGCAGCTTCGACAGCTACCGCATGGTCATCTACTCGCTGGTGCTGATCCTGATGATGATCTTCCGCCCGGGCGGACTGCTGGGCAGCTACGATTTCTCCATGAGCCGCCTTGTGGAGCGTGTCCTGTTTGGCAAGAAAAAGAAGGAGGGTGCAGACCATGAGTGAGTTCCAGACCAGACTGAACAGTGTCCCCTCCGGCGGCTTCCTGACGGACCGCGATAAGGACAAAAAGCCCATTCTGGATGTCCGTGAGCTGGGCATCGATTTTGGCGGCCTGACCGCCGTGGATGGCTTCAACCTGATGATCGGCCGCAACGAGATCACCGGCCTGATCGGCCCCAACGGTGCCGGTAAGACCACGGTGTTCAACCTGCTGACCAATGTTTACCAGCCTACCCGCGGCTCCATCCTGATCGATGGAATGCCCACGGCAGGCAAAAAGACCTACCAGGTCAACCGGATGGGCGTGGCCCGCACCTTCCAGAATATCCGTCTGTTCAAGGAAATGAGCGTCATCGACAACATCAAGGTCGGCCTGCATGAGTCCATGAAGTATGATCTTGCTTCGTCGCTGATCCGCCTGCCCAACTACTGGAAAGAGGAAAAGCACTGCACCGAGCGTGCTTTTGAGCTGCTGGACATCTTCCACATGGCAGATATGGCCTATACGCAGGCCGGCAGCCTGCCCTATGGCGCACAGCGCCGTTTGGAGATCATGCGTGCGTTGGCCACAAGCCCGAAGCTGCTGCTGCTGGATGAGCCTGCCGCGGGTATGAACCCCTCGGAGACCGCTGAGCTGACCGAGACCATCCGCCGCATCCGCGATGAGTTCAACATCGCCGTGCTGCTGATCGAGCATGACATGAGCCTGGTCATGGGCATCTGCGAGGGCATCGCGGTGCTGAACTTCGGCCGCATCATCGCCAAGGGCACCCCGGACGAGATCCGCAACAATCCCCAGGTCATCGAAGCCTACCTGGGCAAGAAGGAGGGCTGAACCGATGGCAGAAACGATGCTGAAAGTTGATAACATCAACGTTTATTACGGCAACATCCACGCTGTCAAGGATGTTTCGTTTGAGGTGAACGAGGGCGAGATCGTGACCCTGATCGGTGCCAACGGTGCCGGTAAGTCCACCACCCTGAAAACCATCTCCGGCCTGCTCCACCCCAAAACGGGCGATATCCTGTACAAGGGCAAGAGCATCAAGGGCGTGCGCGCCCATAAGATCGTGGAGGCCGGTCTGGCACAGGTGCCGGAGGGCCGCCATGTGTTCCTGCACATGACCGTGGAGGAAAACCTGGATATGGGGGCCTACACCCAGCCCGCTTCCACCATTGCGGCCAACAAGGAAAAGGTGTTCACCCTTTTCCCCCGCCTGAAGGAGCGCCGCAGGCAGCTGGCCGGTACCATGTCCGGCGGCGAGCAGCAGATGCTGGCCATGGGACGTGCCCTGATGAGCAACGCCTCCATGCTGATGCTGGACGAGCCCTCCATGGGCCTTTCCCCGCTGCTGGTGCAGGAGATCTTTGAGATCATCCGCGATATCCACAAGGCAGGCATGACCATCCTGCTGGTGGAGCAGAACGCACAGATGGCCCTTTCCGTGGCCGACCGCGCCTATGTTCTTGAGACAGGCCATGTGGTCATGGATGGCACCGGTGCAGAGCTGCTGACCAATGAGCGCGTCCGCAACGCTTATCTGGGCGGCTGAGACTGCAGCTGGATAGAATGCAAAACAATACGCCCGCCGGGCGGTACGAGAAGTACTACACCCGGCGGGCGTTGTTCTGTCTGTAAGGGAATTATTCCGGCGCTTTCATGCTTTCCACCATGCTGATCTGGCGGACATGGCGGCGCATGAGCAGGCAGACGGCAAAGTTGAAGAGCATGGTGAGCGCCACGCTGAACACAAAGCTGCGGGGGGCAATGGAACGGATGAACATCATCTGGTCCATTTCCACAGTGCGGATGATGAACTGGTGCAGGGGAATGCCCACCACCAGACCCACCAGGGAGCCGATGAGAGAGAGCAGGTCGATCTCCCGGAAGATGTAGCGGTAGACCTCCTTGTCATAGAAGCCCAGCACCTTGATGGTGGCAAGCTCCTTTTTGCGCTCGCCCAGGTTGACGCTGATGAGGTTGTAGAGCACTACGGCGGCCAATGCGGCAGCGCAGACGATGACCAGCATGACCACATAGTTCAGGCAGCCGATCAGGCCATCGAACATCTGGGTGGTGTCCTCGATGAAAGAGACGGAGCTGACATAGTTGCAGGCCAGAATGGCGGAGGAGAGGGAGGCGCGGGCTGCATCGGTGGGGCAGTCGGTCTGACCGTAAACGGCGTTCCAGGCGGGCAGAGCACCGCCGTTCAGCGTTTTGAGCTGCGCCTGCGAGAGGTACAGCCGGGTAAAGACATAGTTTTCGGTGATGCCGGTCAGGGTCAGGGACCTGCGCCCGCCGTCAGCAGTCTCCACCTCAAAGCTGTCGCCCACGGAAAGCCCCAGCTTTTCAGCGGTCTTTTCGGTCAGGATGACGCTGGAATCGTCAAAGGCAATGGCCTTGTGGCCCTGCCGGGTGCGGAAGGTGAAGTATTCGGTCATCTGGCTTTCGTCTGCGGCGGCAACCAGGCTGACGGTCTCTTTTTCACCCTCGGCGTTGTAAAGGGTGACGCTCTTGGTGTAATAGCGGCCCCAGCTGGTGATCCCGCTGCTGGAATCCAGCAGGTCGGCCAGACCGTTCTCCATGGTCAGCGCCTTTTCGTCGCTCAGGGAGATGGTCAGGTCGGCGTGGGTCAGCTCGGTGGTCTGCTTGGTCAGCATGGGCAGCAGGGAATCCTGGATGCCGAAGCCGATGAGGAGCAGAGCTGTGCAGCCCGCCACGCCCAGAACGGTCATAAAGAAGCGCTTTTTATAGCGGAACAGGTTGCGGGCGGTGGTTTTCTGGGAGAAGCTCATCCGCTTCCACAGCGGGGTGAGATATTCAAGGAGGATGCGCTTGCCCGCTACAGGCGCACGGGGCAGCAGCAGGGCGGCGGATCTTTCCTTGAGGCTGGCGCGGCAGGCCTGCAGGGTGGCAAGGCCGATGACCGCCGCGCTGAGGGCTATGCTGCCCAATGCCAGGCCCGGGTAGAAGTGCAGCGTAAAGGTGGGGATGGAGAACATCATGGTGCGGTAGGCGTACCAGAAGATGGTGGGGAACACCACAAAGCCTACGGCAATGCCCACGATGCTGCCCAGAACGCTGGCGGCAATGCCGTACAGTAAGTACTTGCCTGCAATGCTGGTGTTGGAGTAGCCCAGCGCCTTGAGGGTGCCCATCTGCAGGCGGTTCTCGTCCACCATGCGGGTCATGGTGGTGGAAGCCACCAGCGCCGCCACCAGGAAGAAGAACACCGGGAACACCCGGGCAATGGCAGCCATTCGGTCAGCGTACTGTTCCAGCGTGACAAGGCTCAGGGTGCTGCCGCGGTCCAGCACATACCACTCGCCGTTCTGGATGTCCGCGATCTTCTCTTCTGCATCGTTGATCTGCTGCTGGCCTTCGGCGAGCTTCTGCTCCGCATCGGCCTTCTGGGTCTCGTACTCGGTGCGGGAAGCGTCCAGCTGCTCCTGCCCGGACCGGTACTGTGCCCAGCCCTCGTCCAGCTGGGCGCGGGCGGCCTCAAACTGGGTGTAGGCTGTGGCAGTACCGGTGCTCAGCTGGAGCTGGCCCTGCAGCAGCTGTACCTTCATTTTGCGCAGGGCGGCTTTGGCTTCGGTGACAAGGTCCGTGTTGGAGAGGTTGGGCGAGGAGATGAGCCCTTTGGCGTACATCTGCTGCTTGCCGGCATCCAGCTGGGCCTGATAACCGTCCAGCTGGCCCTTGATGTTATCGTAGGCGGCCTGTGCCTTGGCAAGCGCGTCCCGCAGCTCGGTGTATTCCTCGTCCTCGGGTTCAGCCTCGTCCAGCGCCTTTTGGGCATTGTTCAGGGCGGTCTCGGCATAGCCCAGCAGGGGGTCAGCCACCTGTTTCAGGTTGACCAGCAGCTGGATCTGCTGAAGCTGATCCTCAAATTCCAATACCTGCTCTTCGCTGCTCACCAGCGTGGCGGCACCGCTCTGCATGGTATCGGGCAGGGCCGCCTTCTTGGCGGCAAGCTCGGCTTCGCCTGCGTCCAGCTGGGCCTTGGCGGCATCCAGCTCCCGCTGCGCGTCGGTCAGCTTCTGCTCGGCTTGCGCAAACTGGCGCTCGGCTTCGGCCTTCTGCTCGCTGTAGGTCTGTTTGGCATCGTCCAGCTGGGTGGTGGCATCCTCGATAAGCTGGGCCCGGCGGGCCACACAGTGCTCCTTGCTGATGGCATCCAGCCGGTCAGCCACAGTATCCACAGCGGTCTGGTATTCATCACTGTAATTGTCATACTGTGCGGCATCCGCTACTTTGAGATAACAGACGGTATAATAATCTGCGGTCAATTCACCGTCCCGCACGAACACAAGAGCATCCAGGATGCCGTCGCCGACGGTGCTGGTCTCCTGATTGGCAGAAAATATTGAGGGTCCTGCACCTGGCCCACCACAGTATATTTGGTGCGGCGGATGTCCTCGGTGTCCTCGGGCAGGGTGACCACGGTGCCCAGCGGGATGGGGTCCGCGTGGCCCAGCACCTGCACCACACACTCGTTGGAGGTTTCGGGCATCCGGCCCTCCAGCAGGATCAGGCGGTTCATATTGGCTTCGGTATCCGCAGCCGGGTCAGCGGGAAGCTGCTGCACCCGCAGCACGGCTCCGTCGGTAGAGCTTGACCAGCGGCCCTCGGTGTCCAGATACTTCACGGGCATCACGGCGCTCACGCCCTCCGTGGCGGCAATGGCGGAGAGATCTGATTCCGAAAGGCCCAGCGTGGAGAGCACCCGCAGGTCGAACACATTTTGCTGGACATAGTACTTCTGCCCGGCGGTGCGCATACTGGGGGCAAAGCTGACCAGGCCTGTCAGCATCATCACGCCCAGCGCCACGATGCCGAACAGGGAAAGGAACCGGTTCAGATTGCTCCGGAAGTCACGCCGGATATTTTTACGATAGCTTTTCTGCATAGTGGTCACCACTCGATCTGTTCCACCGGCACCGGGTGTTCGTTGACCTTGTTGGACAGGATCTGTCCGCTCTTGACCTGGATGATCCGGTCCGCCATGGCCGTCAGGGCCGTGTTGTGGGTAATGACGATGACGGTGCGCCCTGTTTCGCGGCAGGTGCGCTGGAGCAGGGCCAGCACTTGCTTGCCGGTCTTGTAGTCCAGCGCACCGGTGGGCTCATCGCAGAGCAGGAGCTTGGGGTTCTTGGCCAGCGCCCGGGCAATGGAAACGCGCTGCTGCTCGCCGCCCGAAAGCTGGGCAGGGAAGTTGTTGAGCCGCTCGCCCAGACCCACGCTTTCCAGCGTGGCGGCGGGGTCCAGCGGATCACGGCAGATCTCGCTGGCCAGCTCCACATTTTCCAGTGCAGTCAGATTCTGCACCAGATTGTAGAACTGGAACACGAAGCCAACATCATACCGGCGGTAGGTGGTGAGCTCTTTTTCGGAAAAATGGCTCACATCCTGCCCATCCAGCCAGACATGGCCTTCGTCGCAGGTGTCCATGCCGCCCAGAATGTTCAGCAGGGTGGTCTTGCCTGCACCCGAGGGACCCACAATGATGCAAAACTCGCCCTTGTCTACATAAAAATTCAGGTGATCGGCCGCCGCAATGCGGACACTGCCGGTCTGATAATATTTGGAAACATCCTCAAACTGCACAAAATGTTCCATATACTGCTCCTTGCCTTGAAAAAATGATTGTTCCATCCTAACTATAACATATTTTGCAGCAGGTTTGCAGGGGCAGAGCGCTGGAATTTGCAAAAAGTTAACAGGTCGTATCAAGGATAAAGTCAACGGTCTGCTCGATCTGGAATTTTGCGAAATACCCCTCTTCCAGCGGGATCCACCGGGCGGTGAAGCCGGAATAGCGTTCTCCCTCCCGCGCCAGCAGGCGGCGGGCCTGCTCTTCCTTGGAGCAGGTGACGAAAACCTTCAGATCATAACAGTCCGCAAGGGTGGGGTGGCAGCTGTAACTGCCCTCCACGATGACCAGCGGCTGGGGTGCAAAGCGTTGTTCCGGCAGGTAGGCACCCGCCCGGCAGGAGTAGGCATGGTAGGGAACGGCCTGCCCGGCCCGGGCGGGGGTGAGCACCTGGGCACGCAGACGCTCCAAGTCCATGTTGGCGCAAGGGATCTGCTCCCAGTTTGCCACACGGCTGGCTGGAGGAAGATAAAAGTCATCGGTATGCACCGTGATGCTCTGGGGAAACTGCCGGGCCAGCTGTGCCGCCAGCGTGGTTTTGCCGCTGCCGCACCGGCCGTCCAGCGCCACCAGCACCGGGTGATCGGGATGGGCAGAGAGCAAAGTGGAGAGCTTTTCCACGAGAGGGGAAAGGGTGGTTGAAAGCATAGGGAACACATCCTTGACAAATCGTTAAAAATTGACTATTCTGCAAAAAGAAAAAGGCACTGCGACAAGCGGTTGGCCTCTTTCAATGTGAAGTTTTTAATTGAAAAAAGTCACCTTGGCCGTAGTGGCGATTTTACTATACCATGAATTTCGACACGCCGCAACACGCGCAAAAAGTTTGATGCAGAAAACTTGTCAAAACCCCTTGACACCACCCCAGAGCTGTGGTAAGATAATGCTACGTTAGAAATAACTAACCACAAAGCGGTCAGCAGACAAATGGTCTGTGCCGCATTCTTTTAGAGTTTGAGGTTAGAAATATCTAACTGCTGCACCTGCATAGAATGCGGTGCAGCGGGGAACGCTGTTCCTCAAATGGATAAAAGCGGAGGAAAGCAGCCATGGAGCGTAATTTTGAGACCGTGATGATCGAACAGTGCGCGCCGGTGCTGGCAGGGCTGAAGCCAGCCGGGCTGTTCCGCTATGAGACCCGGGACTGTACCGACTTGGCTGCCCGGGTGCGCCGCTGGAATGACCAGCTGGGGGAGAAGGGGCTGAAGGTCCGGGTCCTCAAGGGCTGTGCTCAAACCCACCGGTATCTCATTTATGTTTACCGCGAGAGCCGCCTGCGTCAGGTGTTGGCCGATGAGGCGGTGCAGGAGTTCCTGCGACGCGAGGGCTATGCCCTGCCGGAAGATGCTTCCGATTGTGACGGTATGCTGCGGCAGCTGTCCCGGCGGCTGTGCTGCGAGGCCGATTTTCCCCATGAGATCGGCGTGTTTCTTGGCTATCCGCTCACCGATGTGGTGGGGTTTATCGAAAATCAGGGCCGCAATTTCACCTGCTGCGGCTGCTGGAAGGCTTACGGCGACCCCGATGCCGCCGCGCGCCATTTTGCCCAGTTGAACAAGTGCACCAGAGTGTATCTGCGTCTGTTCCACGAGGGTACCCCCATTTTCCGCCTTGCTGTGGCGGCTTGACAAGTCATTCTCTACCAATACTCTCTTTTTATCCTGGCACCCACCGGAACAAACCACGCTCCGGCGGGAAGAAATCCTCCTTTTGACACGCGGCCGTCCGTTGCAGCCTTGACTACTGCATCGGGCGGCTGTGTCATTTCATGGACGGAAAAATGACGGTAAAATGTAAACAATGGCTAACTTTTACTCAGGAATTTGAGTTAGTTGTTGTTGATTGTGATAAAAAAACTGGGATATTTGGGCAGAAAAACTGTTTGTTCATATAAACTAACTTTTAATGATGAAAAAACTGTTGACAACAAAGGTTAGTAAGCGTAAACTATCTATGCTGATAGTTCCGACTGACTAACCGCTCCGGTGCATCAGCAGCCCACAAACAGTATGAAAAAGGGAGTGGAATGTTATGATGCCTCTGACAATGGCGAAGGCGGGCGAGACCGTCACCATTAAGAAGATCACCGGCAAAGATGAAGTCCGCCTGCATCTGGCAGAGCTTGGTTTTGTGGTGGACAGCGAAGTGACCGTGGTCAACGAGATCGCAGGCAACCTGATCGTACAGGTCAAGGAAAGCCGCCTGGCACTCGACAGGACGATGGCGAATCGCATTATGATCGGCTGAACAGCGCAGCACGCTGTTTGGGACCTGCTCCGACACTGGAATGGTCTCTGAATAAAGACAAGTAGAGGAGGAAATTTGTATGAAAACTCTGAAGGACGTGAAGGTCGGCGAGACCTGCACCGTGGCACGCCTGCATGGCGAAGGCCCGGTCAAGCGCCGCATCATGGACATGGGCATCACCAAGGGTGTTGAGATCTATGTCCGTAAGGTGGCACCTCTGGGCGACCCCATGGAGCTGACCGTGCGCAACTACGAACTGAGTGTGCGCAAGGCCGACGCTGAAATGATCGAAGTGGTTTGATTCCAAAGAGAGGAAAGGACACGCAATGAGTATTAAAATTGCACTGGCCGGTAACCCGAACTGCGGCAAGACTACCCTGTTCAATAACCTGACCGGCTCCAACCAGTACGTTGGCAACTGGCCCGGCGTTACCGTGGAAAAGAAGGAAGGCAAGCTGAAGGGCGATAAGGATGTCATCATCCAGGACCTGCCCGGTATCTACTCCCTGTCTCCCTACACGCTGGAGGAGGTCGTCTCCCGTACTTACCTGGTCAAGGAGAAGCCCGATGCCATCCTGAACATCATCGATGGCACCAACATTGAGCGCAACCTCTACCTGACCACCCAGCTGATCGAGCTGGGCATCCCCGTTGTTATGGCGGTCAACATGATCGATCTGGTCCGCAAGAACGGCGATAAGATCGACCTGAAGAAGTTGAGCAATGAGCTGGGCTGCCAGGCCGTGGAGATCAGCGCACTGAAGGGCGAGGGCACCGAGGCTGCTGCCAAGGCTGCGGTTGCCGCTGCCCAGAAGCAGAAGGCCGGTGAGCTGCCCCACGTCTTTACCGGCAGTGTGGAGCATGCCATCGCACACATCGAGGAGTCCATCCAGGGCAAGGTCGATGACCGCTTCCTGCGCTGGTATGCGGTCAAGCTGTTCGAGCGGGATGAGAAGGTCGTGGAAGAGCTGAAGCTCGACAAGGCTCTGGCTGACCACATTGATGAGCACATCAAAGACTGTGAGAAGGAGATGGACGATGATGCGGAGAGCATCATCACCAACCAGCGCTACTCCTACATCAACGGTGTCGTTGACAAGGCCGTCAAGAAAAAGGCCCGTGTGGATCACCTGACCGTTTCCGATAAGATCGACCAGATCGTGACCAACCGTATCCTGGCTCTGCCCATCTTCGCACTGGTCATGTACCTGATGTACTCCCTGTCCATGGGCACCTCCATTGCAGACGGCGGCTGGGCTATTGGTACCTTTGCCACCGACTGGACCAACGATGTGCTGTTCGGCGAGATCGTGCCGGGCGCTCTGGGCGGCTTCCTGGAGAGCATCGGTGTGGCAGGCTGGCTGTACGGCCTGATCATGGACGGTATCGTTGCCGGTGTGGGCGCAGTCCTGGGCTTCGTTCCCCAGATGCTGGTTCTGTTCTTCCTGCTGTCCATCCTGGAGGATGTGGGCTATATGTCCCGTGTCGCCTTCATCATGGACCGTATCTTCCGCCGTTTCGGCCTGTCTGGCAAGAGCTTCATCCCCGTGCTGGTCGGTACCGGCTGCGGCGTGCCCGGTGTCATGGCTTCCCGTACCATCGAGAACGAGCGTGACCGCCGTATGACCATTATGACCACCTGCTTCATCCCCTGCGGCGCTAAGATGCCCATCATCGGCCTGATCGCAGGTGCAATGTTCGGTGGTTCCTCTGTGGTGGCTGTTTCCGCTTACTTCATCGGCATGGCTGCCATCATTTGCTCCGGTGTTATTCTGAAGAAGACCAAGCTCTTCGCTGGCGATCCCGCACCCTTCGTTATGGAGCTGCCCGCTTACCATGTGCCTGCATGGGGCAACGTTTTCCGTGCCACCTGGGAGCGCGGCTGGTCCTTCATCAAGCGCGCCGGTTCCGTCATTCTGGCAGCTACCGTTGTGCTGTGGTTCCTGCAGGGCTTCGGTTTCGAGAATGGTGCCTTCGGCATGGTCGAGGATCAGGACAACTCCGTCCTGGCCGCTATCGCTACCAAGATCGCCTGGATCTTTGCTCCTCTGGGCTTCGGCAACTGGCGTGCAACCGTTGCTTCCGTCTCTGGTCTGATCGCAAAGGAGAACGTGGTTGGCACCTTCGGTGTTCTGTATCACTTCGGCGGCGAGCTGTCTGAGAACGGTGATGAGATCTGGGCAGCAGTTGCGCAGGATTACACCGCTCTGTCCGCTTACGCATTTATGATCTTCAACCTGCTGTGCGCTCCCTGCTTCGCTGCTATGGGCGCGATCAAGCGTGAGATGAACAACGGCAAGTGGACTGCCATCGCAATCGGTTATATGTGCGCTCTGGCCTACTGCGCAGCTCTGGTCGTGTACCAGATCGGTGGTCTGATCACCGGTGAGGTTGGCTTCAACTTCTTCACCATCGTGGCAATCGTGATTTTTGCCGCATTCCTGTACCTGATGTTCCGCCCCAATAAGTATGTTGGCGACAACGAGGTCAAGATCGACGTTTCCAAAATCAAGTAAGATCATCTGTCCAGTTTGAAAGGGTGTGTTCTGTATGATGGAATTCCTGGCCACGAACTTTAATCTGCCTACCATCATTGTAGGTGCTATCGTGTTTGGCGGTGTGGGCTGGGCCACATGGCACTCCCACAAGCATGGCGGCTGTGGGGGCTGCGGCGAAGGCGGCTGCAATGGCAATTGCGGCGGCTGCAGCGGCTGCCACTGATCAGTAAAAACCGCTGGGCGCGGGTCGAACATCCAATCGGCCCGCGCCCTTTTTTAGAATGAAAAAAGTTAGCTTTGGATAACACTGGAAGCGGCTTACATTATTATAGAAGAGAGTGATACTATGGAACTGACAGCAGCCCATCTGCGGTATCTTCTGGCCATCTATGAGGTCTCCCAGACGCATCTGGATATCTGCTCCCGCAGCATTGCCGAAAAGCTGAACGTGACCAAGCCCAGTGTGGTGCGCATTATGAACCTGCTGATGGATCGGGGAATGATCGTGAAGGAACACTATGGCAAGATCTATCTGACCGATCGGGGCATCTTTGTGGCAAAGGCGGTCAGGGCTCAACTGGAAACGGTGCTGACGCATTTTCCGCCCGTGCGCATCGACATGACCGAGGAGGAACGCTATAATGCCGCTTTGGCCCTGACTTCGGCCCTGCCCGAACGGGCTTTTACCGGCGAATATGACCGCCTGTTCGGCCCGGATGAATCTGAAAAGGAGAACGCTTCGTGATCAACAAGAAACTGCTTTCCTTCGATCGGAAGGCCCTGCACTATGTGGGGCTGAACGTGCTGTTCCAGTGGCTGGGGATGCTGTGCAATGTGGTGCTGGTGATGACGGTATCCCGCCTCATCGGCGGTGTGTTTGCAGGCACCCTGACCAGTACGGCTCTCTGGCAGGGGATGCTGCTCTGTCTGCTGACTGTGCCGGTGCGCTATGGCCTTACCCTCTGCGCCTCCGATATGAGCGACCGGGCTTCCAAGGATGTCAAACGCACCCTGCGCAGCAGCATCTATGCAAAGCTCACCCGGCTGGGGGCCGGTTACAGCGAGACGGTGGCCACCAGTGAAGCCGTGATGCTGGCCAGCGAGGGTGTGGAGCAGATCGACACCTACTTTGCAAAGTATCTGCCCCAGCTGTTTTACAGCCTGCTGGCCCCGGTGACCCTGTTTGTGCTGCTGGTGGGTGTGCACGCGCGCTCGGCCATCCTTCTGCTGTGCTGTGTGCCGCTCATCCCCCTGTCCATTGTGGCGGTGCAGAAGTTTGCAAAGAAGCTGCTGGCGAACTACTGGGGCGAGTACACCACCCTGGGCGACAGCTTTCTGGAGAATATCCAGGGCCTGACCACCCTGAAGATCTATCAGGCGGACGGCTGGAAGCACGAGGAGATGAATGCCCAGGCCGAGCGGTTCCGCAAGATCACCATGAAGGTGCTGACCATGCAGCTGAACAGCGTGACCCTGATGGACCTGATGGCCTACGGCGGTGCGGGTCTTGGCATCATCAGCGCGGCATCGGCCTTTGCCAAAGGCCAGCTCAGCCTGACCAGCGCCCTGACCATCCTCCTGCTGGCGGCGGATTTCTTCCTGCCCCTGCGCCTGTTGGGCAGCTACTTCCACATTGCCATGAATGGCGCGGCTTCGGCTGAGAAGATCTTCAGGCTGCTCTCTGCCCAGGAGCCTGAAGATGGCGAAAAGACCGCCGACCCGGCCGACAGCACCCTTGCGCTGGAGCATGTCACCTTTGGCTACGAGAAGGAGCGCACCATCCTGCACGATGTGTCCCTGATCATCCCGCAGGGCAGCTTTGTCTCGCTGGTGGGCGAAAGCGGCTGCGGCAAGAGTACCATTGCGGCCATTCTGTCCGGTGCCCGCACCGTGACCGAGGGAGAGGTCACGCTGGGCGGCATCCCGGTCAGCGAATGGAAGCAGGCCGACCGCCTGCGCTTGCTGACACTGGTGCCCCACAATGCGGCCATCTTCAAGGGTACGGTGGAAGCCAACCTCCGGATGGCCCGGCCCGATGCAGCCGAAGCCGAGCTTTGGGCGGCGCTGGAGCAGGTGAACCTTGCAGACTTCTGCCGCAGCCAGAGCGGCCTTGCAACGGCGCTCCACGAGGGCGGCTCCAACCTGTCCGGCGGGCAGCGCCAGCGCCTTGCCATGGCCCGTGCCCTGCTGCATGATTCACCCATCTATGTGTTCGACGAGGCGACCTCCAATGTGGATGCCGAGAGCGAGAATGATATAATGAAAGCCATCCACAGCCTGGCGGGGAAGAAAACAGTGATCCTGATCTCCCACCGTCTGGCCAATGTAGTGGACAGCGACTGCATCTATGTGCTGGAGGCAGGCCGCATTGCCGAGCAGGGAACGCACCATGACCTGCTGGCCGCACAGGGGGTGTACAGCCGCCTGTACAACGCCCAGAAACAGCTGGAAGACCTTGGGGAGGTGAGCGCATGAACAACACAAAACACCGCAGTCCGTTTGCCATTGCCGCACGGCTGATCGTGCTGGTCCGGCCCATGCTGCCCATCATGCTGGCAGCCATTGTCATGGGGGTCATCGGCCACTTCTGCGCCACCTTTATCACGATCTTCGGCGGCTTTGCCCTGCTCACGGCGGCAGGCCTGCCCAGCCCGCTGGCAGGCGTGGGCACCGCCTTTGCCTGCATCCTTGTCTTTGCCCTGCTGCGCGGCGTGCTGCGCTACGCAGAGCAGGCCTCCAACCACTATATCGCCTTCAAGCTGCTGGCCCTCATCCGGGATAAGGTGTTCGGCGCACTTCGCCGCCTGACCCCTGCCAAGCTGGAGGGCCGTGACCGGGGCGACCTGATCTCCCTGATCACCGCCGACATCGAGCAGCTGGAGGTGTTCTATGCCCATACCATTTCGCCGGTCTGCATCGCGATCCTCTGTGTGACCGGCATGACCTGCTTTACGGCCAGGTATCATATTCTGCCCGCACTGGTACTGCTGGCAGGCTATCTGCTGGTGGGCATTGCTCTGCCAGTGTGGTCTGCCAGACGGGGCGACAAAGCCGCCCGCGAGTACCGGCAGGCCCTGGCCGACACCAACAGCTATCTGCTGGAAAGCCTGCGCGGTCTGCGGGATATCCTGCAGTACCAGAACACCGCCGCGCGTGCCGCGGGCATCACGGCCCACAGCGAAACGCTGGGGGAGAAGCAGAAGGCCATGAAGTACCGCGAGGGCGTGACTGTGGGTGCAGCCAACACCCTCATCGTGCTGACGGCGCTGGCTGTGCTGGGGGTGAGCATCCGGCTGTATCAGAATGGCCAGCTGGGCGCGGAAGGGGTGCTGGTCTGTACCCTGTCGGCCCTGAGCTCCTTTGGCCCGGTGGTGGCGCTGGCCAACCTCGGTGCCAGCCTGACCCAGGTGTTCGCCAGTGCCGACCGTGTCCTTGACCTGCTGGACGAAGACCCCGTGACTGCCGATGTGATCGACGGCGCGGATACCACCTTTACCGGTGCACAGGCTGAGCATGTCAGCTTTGCCTACGCCAAGGAAGAGGTGCTCCACGACCTGAGCCTGACTATCCCGGAAAAGAAGATCGTGGGCATCACGGGCCGCTCCGGCAGCGGCAAATCCACCTTCCTGCGGCTGCTCATGCGCTTCTGGGATGTGAGCAGCGGCACCATCCGGTTTGGTGAACGTGATATCCGCGCCGTGAACACTGCCACCCTGCGCGCCCAGGAAAGTCTTGTGACCCAGGAAACGGAGCTGTTTGACGATACCATAGAAAACAACATCCGGATCGCCCGGCGCGATGCCACCCGTGCCGAGGTGGAGGCTGCCTGCAGAAAGGCCGCACTGGATGGCTTTATCAACAGCCTGCCCAAGGGATATGATACCCCTGTGGGCGAGCTGGGCGGTGCCCTCTCCGGCGGTGAGCGCCAGCGCATCGGTGTGGCCCGTGCCTTCCTGCACGATGCACCTTTCCTCCTGCTGGACGAGCCTACCTCCAATCTGGACAGCCTGAACGAAGGGATCATCCTCAAGGCCGTGCGGGATGAGTGCAGGGAAAAGACTGTCCTGCTGGTCTCCCATCGCAGATCCACCATGGCCGTGGCCGACCTGAGCTTCTCGGTAGAGAGCGGACGGCTGAGCTGAGAAAACCGGATATCAAGCAAAAAAGACGCGCTCTGTGATGAGCGCGTCTTTTTTGTGTGCAGGGAGAAATTTACTGCTTGCGTGCAAACACGATGCCGATGGTACCGGGGCCGGAATAGCCGCCGATGGTGGTGCCGATGTCGGTCTCGTAAACATTCTCAAAATTGCCGTACTGCCGCAGTCCGGCCTTGATGGCCTCCATGCAGCCGGGCTTTGCCTGGGTGGAAGAGATGAACACCATGCTGCGGTCGATGTCCTCCCGGTTCGCCAGCTGGTCGGTGATGTACTTGCCCACGCAGATGGGCAGACTGCCCCGGTACTTCCGCACGACTTTCAGTTCACCATCGATGACGGCCAGGCTGGGCTTGATGCCCAGAATGTTGGCCCCGAAGGCCAGCACGCCGGAGCAGCGGCCGCTTTTGGCCATGTAGTCCAGCTGGTTGAGCACAAAGCTCAACTCGACCCGCTTGGCAAGGCCCTGTAAGCGCATGGAAATGTTCTTGGGCGGCAGGCCGTCAGCGGCCCACTTGGCTGCCTGCAGAACGAGATAGCCCTGCCCGGTGCAGATATTCTCGCTGTCCACAACATAGACGTTGCCGAACTCCTGCGCGCCAGCCGGGCGTTCTGGAAGCAGGAGGAGAATTTGGAGCCGACATTGATGTGGATGACGGCATCGTAGTCTCTGGCAAAGGGGGCAAGGAAGTCGGTGTACTCCACCAGATTGGGGGCGGCGGATTTGGGCATTTTGCCGCCGTTCTGGGCATGGGCGAATACATCGGCAGGGTGGATGGTAACGCCGTCCAGATAGCTTTCCTCCCCCATGAGGATGTGCATGGGGATCAGGCTGATGTTCCACTGCCGGAGCAGCGCTTCGGACAGATCGCAGGTGCTGTCCGCAGTGATCTTGATGTTCAAAATGAGATTCCTCTTTTCCAGCCGCGCGTCCGGCGGCAGCGTGATAGTTCAAAATTCGCAACTATCATACCACAAATACTTCAAAATTGTTAGCTATCAAGCCGATAAAAAATGTAAATCTTTTATGAAGTGTGCAAAAGGGGCGAAAATCCATGGGCTATCTGTACAGTTGTCACAAAAATGTGCCGGAGTTTCTGGTTCTTTCCGAAAATTCGCTCGGAACTGTTTATTTTGTCGGCCAAAAATTATATAATAAGTAGTACCCAAGAATTAAGATGGATTCGGTCTGCCTTGCGGCCGTTTGTTTATTGGAGGTTTGCCTGATTATGTTCGTTACTGATTATACCATGCATCTGCTGGATAATGTAAAAAAGATCCATTTCATCGGCTGCGGCGGCAGCGGTATGTATCCGCTGATCCAGATCCTCTCTGCCAAGGGATATGATATCTCCGGCAGCGATGTGCTGGACGGCAGCATCATCCGCTCGGAGCGGGAGATGGGCGTGAAGGTCAGCCTGGGTCATGCTGCGGACAACGTGATCGGCGTTGACCTGGTGGTCTACTCTGCCGCCATTGCCAAGGACAATGTGGAGCTGAACGCCGCCGCTTCCTATGGCATCCCCACTGTGGAGCGCAGCGTTCTGCTGGGCTATGTGAGCCGCCTGTACAAGGACAGCATCTGCGTTTCCGGCACCCACGGCAAGACCACCACGACTTCCATGATCACCACCGCACTGGAGCTGGCAGGCCGTGATCCCTCTGCAGTCATCGGCGGCAAGCTGCCCCTCATCGGCGGCTACGGCAAGGCCGGCAAGGGCGATGATATCGTCATCGAGGCCTGCGAGTTCTCCGAGACCTTCCTAAAGCTGACCCCCTATATGTCCGTGGTGCTGAACATCGATAACGACCATCTGGACTATTACGGCAGCATGGGCGAGCTGAAGTTTGCCTTCAAGCGCTTTGCCCTGATGACCCATTTTATGATCTTTGCCAATGCGGACGACAAGAACACCATGGATGTCATGTACACCCTGGACCGCCGCGTGCGCACCTTTGCCATTGACAATGCGGCCGATTACCGTGCTGTCAACGTGCAGGAGTACAAGCCCGGCTTCTTTGAGTTTGATCTGAAGGAGTGGGATACCAATGAGCTGGGCCACATCCGTCTGGCAGTGCCGGGCCGCCACAACATTTACAATGCACTGGCCATGTGTGCTGTCTGCCGCTCTGTGGGCCTGACCGTGGAGGAGTGCGCCAACGCTGCCCTGAACTTCAAGGGGGCAGGCCGCCGTTTTGAGGTCTACGGCGAGTGCAACGGCGCGGTGGTCGTGGACGACTACGCCCACCATCCCACCGAGATCCGCGCGACCCTGAACACCGCCAAGGAGCTGGGCTACAATCGTGTCATCGCAGTCCATCAGCCGTTTACATACAGCCGAACCAAGATGCTGTTCAACGACTTTGTGGATGTGTTCAAGATCCCTGATATCACGGTGATCACCCCCATCATGGGCAGCCGCGAGCCCAACGACCCCACCATTACCAGCGCAAAGCTGGCGGCGCAGATCCCCAACTCTGTGCTGGTGGACAGCCTGGAGGCTGCCGCTGACTGGGTCAAGCAGAATGCCCGGGAGGGCGATCTGGTCATCACTCTGGGCTGCGGCGATATCTATAAGGCCAGCAAGATGATGGTGAAAAAAGACTGATCGTTTGGAATAGCTGAAAGCCGCCGGGTGTTTCACAGACCGAACTGGTCTGCAATACCACCCTGCGAAAGCGCCCTGCCGGGAGACCGGCGGGGCGTTTTTGCGCTATGGGATGGGCGTGATGAAAAATATCTCAAAAATTTTACACAAATCAGACCCGGAAGGGTGGCGGCGGGGGCGGGATTCTGCTATACTGATTCTGGTACGAAAAGGAGGAGAGGATATGCCATCTACGTATGCACACCGCCGCTTTGGTGCGGATGTTCTGGTGCAGCTGCCCAGGGAGCTGCGGGAAAAGATCACCCCGTACCGGCCGCTGTATGATATGGGCCTGCACGGGCCTGACCTGATGTTCTACTACCGGGCATTGCAGTCCAACCCCGTGAACCGGCTGGGCAACGCCATGCACGAGCAGCCGGGCCGGGTGTTCTTTACCCGGGCCCGGGGCGTGGTGAACACGGCCCGCAACAAGAATGCTGCGTTGGCCTATGCGCTGGGGTTCGTCTGCCACTTTGCACTGGACAGTACCTGCCACCCCTATG
>ENA-OQHF01000354-OQHF01000354.1-human-gut-metagenome-genome-assembly--contig:-NODE-354-length-29197-cov-3.052391_pt1 | contig 29197 bp, 29 predicted proteins | sample MGYA00242559_ERZ504709 | MGnify/ENA primary metagenome ERZ504709 (study PRJEB26092, sample SAMD00036203) | human gut metagenome | host: Homo sapiens | study: EMG produced TPA metagenomics assembly of... | reverse complement strand
CTTCCTGGAATGACTTACAGTGAGTATCAGGAAAGCTCTATGAAGAACTGGAACCATCGTTTTAATATGAAACTGGATTATCAGATAAGTAATAGAACCTCGTTACAGTTTCGTCCAACACTGAGCTTTCAGAATAATGACAGTCATGGATTGCTTCAGGGACTGAATCTGTTGAATGGCATGTCTGATAATGAAACTGAAACTGCTACGTTGGGAGAAAATGATGCTTACAATGTTGGAGCTGACCTTATCTTGCGTCATCGTTTCCTGAAGGAAGGACGTACCCTGTCGTTGATGCTCAGTGGGAAAATGAGCAATACCGATGGAAATACATATACAGATTATCTTAATACATTGTATAATGCCGACGGCTTGTCGGAAACAGACAGCTACAGTCAGTGGAAGCAGACATTGAACCGTCAATATACCTTGCGCTCTAATCTGAGTTATACGGAAAGGTTAACCGACTATATGCAGTTGCAGCTAGGATATAAGTTGAGTTATACCGATTCAGAAAATGACCGTAAGACGTATAAGAAGCCTGCGGTGAGCGATCTTTACGATCAGTTGGATGAAAGTCTGTCGAATGAGTATCAGTCGGGCTATCTTACTCAGGCAGGAAGTGTAGGACTTCGTTATCGTGCCGGTAAATTCAATGCTATGCTGGGAGTTGATGCACAATGGGCAGATTTGAGAGGTGATATGGTCTATCCGCAGGCAGACAATTTGTCGCACAGGTATTTTTCTATATTGCCATCGTTTACCATGCGTTATTCTTTAGATCGGACCAATTCGCTACAGTTACGTTATCGCAGCAAATCATCTGCTCCTTCGGTTACGAGCTTGCAGAATGTTATAGATAATTCCAATCCGCTTTTTCTTTCTGCGGGAAATCCGGACCTCGACCAGCAGTTGTCACATACGGCAAATCTGCGTTATTTGCGTACGACAAAGTCTGGACATACGTTTATTGCCATGGTTGGGGCTACCATACAACAAGATTATGTAGCCGACAGTACTTTCGTTGCAAAAGAAGATATGGAGCTTACTCCGTCGGTCACACTGAGTAAGGGAGCACAGTTTACTCGTCCGGTAAATATGGATGGCTACTATAGTTTGCAGTCGATGCTGACTTATGGTTTCCCTATTGATTTTATTCGGAGTAATATCAACCTCAGCCTTTCGGCTAATTATGCCAATGTACCTACTATTTTTCGACGGAATAGAAAGTAAGACGCGTGAACTGAATTCTGATACCGAAGATTATTATTGGTAGCAATATCAGTAATAACCTTGATTTTACTGCGTCTTATTCAGCTGGTATCAATAAGATGTTCAGTTCTTTGGATACAGCTACAGGTAGTGATTATGTTACTCATACAGCTTCAGCAAAGTTGGGATGGACATTCTTCTGGGACTTACTTTCCGCAGTACGTTCGACTATATCGGATATACTGGTCTGGATACAGGTACAGAAGATTATTTCTTATGGAATCTGTCACTAGGTAAAAAATTCCTGAAAAACAATGCAGCCGAATCAGGTGGAAGCTTTTGATGTGCTGAAGCAGAATCAGGCTTTTACTCATAGTATCGGAAGCAACTATTACGATTATATCAACAGCAATGTACTGAAACCTTATGCTATGATAAGTTTTGTATATACGATTCGATAAATATTACTAAAAGACAATTGTCATGAAGAAAATTATTTTTCTGGCTTTAGTAGCCTTACTGGGCATACATACAGTTGATGCTCAGCGCAGAGGAGGAACTCGTACTCCAGAACAGATAGTAGAAAAGCTCGACAAGAAGCTGAACCTGACTGATGAGCAGGAAAAGCAGATTACTGAACTTTATACGGAATTTTTCAAGAAAGAACTTTCACGTGAGGAGCGGAGAAGTGAAATGGAAAAGCTAAATGAGAAAATCACTTCTTTGCTGACAGATGAACAGAAAGAAGCTTTCGAACAGATGAAAAAGTAACGTCCGCAACGTAAACGTTCCTGATAGTAAAAACTCCTGTTATCTATTCCTTCAGATATCTTCACTGGATTGTCTGAAGGAATTTTTTTGTAGATAATAGTCTGGAAATTTGTATTCTTCAGTTTAGGGCTAATAAATAAAAGTACCGACTTTTTGAAAAAATCGGTACTCTTATTCTAAAATATGAATTTTGTTTGGTTTATTCTTCGTTCAGCTTTTCATCGATAGCTTGTATTTTTTTCAAAACCAGTTCCATTTCACCTTTCAAGCGTTCAATCTTACGGGTAATTTCAGTTACAAGGGTATTACCTTTTTTCGAAGCAGACGATAAAAATCCTAGATTATTTTCATAAGTCTGAATGTCATTTTTCAGCCCTTCGTATGTACGTACCAGTTTTTCACGGTCACGGTATAAGTTATCACCTTTATTCAAACCCGATTTGAAATTACTTAATTTCTTTTCAGAAGCTGAAATATTCAGTTTGTCAAACAGTTTGTCTATCAGGCCGTGGAACTCATTGTATAAACGGTCTTTTTCTTTGAACGGAACATGACCTATGCTGTTCCATTCTTTCATTAAAGCACGTGTTTGTTCCGATGTTGTTTCATCTGTTGTTCCCGATGCGTCAAGTGCAGCCAGCTGTTTGATGATTTCCTCTTTCTTTGCCATGTTTTCAAACTCTACCGAGCGTTGTGAAGAAGTAGCTTTATTCTTTTGTGCAAAGAAATAATCGCAAGCTCCGATAAAGCGTTTCCATACAGCGTCTGAATGCTTTTTGGCAACAGGACCGATGTTTTTCCATTCTTTCTGCAATTTAGTCAGAATTTCTGCAGTTTCTTTCCAGTCAGTGCTGTCTTTCAGAGCTTCTGCCTTTTCGCATAAAGCTTTTTTCTTTTCAAGATTTTCGGCCATGCTTTCTTTTACAGACTTGAAGAAAGCAGCTTTTCGTTTGAAAAACTCATCGCAGGCTGCACGGAAACGTTCGAATATTTTCACATTCATCTTTTGCGGAGCATATCCGATAGTTTTTCCATTTAGCTTGCAAAGCGAGAATTTTCCTGAGTTTTGTCTTCCCAGTCGGCGAAAGTCTTGAATGTATCATATTCCATTGACTCTACAATTTCGCAGATAACAGTCTTCTGGTCCAGGTTATTCTGTTCTTTTTCCTTCAGAGCTTCAAAGTGTTGCTGATGGCGGCGGTTTACTGCTGAAGAAGCGGCTTTAAACCGTGCCCAGATACTTTCACGCAGTTCTTTGGCAACAGGACCGATACTGCGGAATTCCTGATGTAATTTTTTGTAATTGATGGAAAGCTGATACAACATCTGGTTCTTCTGCCAGTTTTTTCGGCTGCCTCACACAGATAGGTTTTCTGTTCCAGATTCTTTTTGAAATCATATTCACGGAATTCATTGTTAAGCTTTACCATGTCATAGAACTTTTCAGTGTAAAGCTGATATGTTTTCCACAATTCGTTTATTTTACCAACAGGAATCTGTTTGATTTCATTCCATTTCTGCTGAAGCTGCTTAAATTCGTTATAGATCTTTCCTGTATCTTCCGTATTTTCGGTAAGCGCTTTCATTTTTTCCAGGATTTCGAGCTTCTTTTGCAGTTTCTTCTTTTCCTGTTCCTGTTCTGCTGCCATAGCACTGCGTTTCTCTTTGATGGAACTCATGATTTCCTTGAATTTAGCTTCCAGCGGGTCGGGGCCGGAGTGAAATCTTCAGGGTTTCCGCCTTGCTCGATAAAGTTCTTTCTCGCTGTATCTTGCTCGCTTTTGTGCAATTTGTAGAACGTTTGTTTCAGGTAGTCTATTTCTTGTTTGTCTGCATCGCAGGCATTATTGTTGATTTCTGTTAAGCGTTCTATTACTTCTTCTTGCGTTTGTTTTGGAGAATACAACGTCTTTTCATCATTCTCAACAGTAGAAACCGGAGTTTCGGGAGTGTTTTCTGCCGGAACTTCAGTTAGTGGGCGGGTTGTTTCATTTACTTCCATCGTATATAGATTTTAAAGAATTATGTCGGCTTATCTTAATCCGTAGTTACAAATTAAAAGAATAAAATCTGATTTTCAATATTTTTTTCTAAATTTTTTTTGCATTAAATAAGTTTTGGGGATTCCTTATTAAGAATAAAAGGCATGGAGGCTGTTTCAATATTTATAAGAACAAGCCTCCATGTATGAAAATATTTAAGAAAGCAATACGGTGATTCCCATGTACATCATCATACCTATAATGTCATTGGTAATTGATATAAACGGTCCGGTAGCAATTGCCGGATCAATTTTCAGTTTTTCCAATGTCATGGGAACGAGTGTACCGAAAATAGAAGCAAACATAACTACGGCAAACAGGCTGATGGAAACAGAATAACTGACTGTAGCGGTTGCTCCAAAACGGATAAAGTTGTAAATATATACCAGCATGGAAATGATTGTTGCATTAATAAGAGCAACGACCGATTCCTTTAATATTTGCTGAAAAGTATTTCCAGAGTCGAGCGAACTGTTGGCAAGTCCCTGAACGACAAGAGCAGACGATTGTGTTCCTACATTTCCTCCTGTTCCACCGATAAGCGGAATATATAGGGCCATTTCGGGATGTGCCGCAAAAGTTGTATCAAAATTACCCAATATCATGGAGTTTCCGATACCTCCCAGCATACCGATGAGCAGCCAGGGGAGACGTGCCGTTGTCTGACGGAATACATTATCGTGTGATTCTACGTCCTGTGACAAACCGGAAGCCAACTGGTAATCTCTTTCGGCCTGTTCGCGAACTTCATCCATTACATCGTCTACTGTAATACGTCCTACCAGGCGTCCGATACTGTCTACTACCGGAACAGCCACCAAGTCGTATTTCTCGATGACCTGTACTACTTCTTCCAGCGGTGTATCTACATGTACCGATATCGGATCTTTTTTCATTACATGCTTTACTTTCGAAACCGATGGGCTGGTGATCATTTTCTTTAAAGGAAATACTCCACGCAACCGTTCATCGTCATCTACTACATACACATAGTAGATTTCGTCCATTTCCTCGGCTTGGATTCTCATTTCGCGAAGGCATTCGGGCATACTCCAGTTCTCATTCACAATCACCATTTCCGTACCCATCAAACCACCGGCTGTATCTTCATCGTATTTCAACAGATCTACAATGTCGCCTGCCTGTTCGATGTCTTCGATGTGCGAAAGAATTTCCTCCTGCTTGTCCTCGTCCATGTCACGGATGATGTCTACAGCATCATCAGAGTCCATGTAGTCGACAAAACGTTTGGCAATAGTTTCCGAAGGCAATATTTCGAGGAATTTCTTACGCGCGTCTTCATCCATTTCAATCAGTACGTCGGCAGCTTTTTCATTGTCGTAGTAACAGTATAAATGGGAGCGCGCTTCTTCTGCATCAAGTTCATCGCACAATTCGGCAATATCAGCTGGATGCAGTTCTTGCAGAAACTCTTTTAGTTCCTCCGATTTTTTATTTTCGATCAGTTCTGATACCTTTTTAATTTCTTCGCTTTCCATACCTTACTCAGTTGCGAGTGCCTGTTCCACCCGGTTGGTCAATTCTATGAAGTCTTCTACCGATAACTGTTCCGGACGTTTGTTGAATATAGGATCTGCACTGAGTGGGTTTCCTTTTTCCAGTATCGGAGAAATGGAGTTACGCAATGTCTTGCGACGTTGGTTGAACGTAGTTTTTACTATTTGCTTGAACAGCTTCTCGTTACATCCCAACTCCTTGGTTTCGTTGCGTGTCATGCGTATTACGGCACTTTTAACCTTGGGAGGAGGATTAAACACATGCTCGTGTACGGTAAACAGATATTCTACTTTATACCAAGCCTGAATCAGTACGCTCAGAATACCGTATGTCTTGTTTCCCGGACAAGCAGCGATACGTTCGGCTACTTCTTTCTGTATCATGCCTGTACAGCAAGGTATCAGATCTTTGTAATCGAGCATTTTAAAAAATATCTGGCTGGAGATATTATACGGATAGTTACCTGTCAGGACAAAAGGGTTTCCATTGAACAGAGCAGATAAATCCATTTTCAGAAAGTCCTGTTCAATAATATTGTCACCCAGCTCTGCAAAATTCTCCCGTAGGTAAGCAACTGATTCAAAATCCAGTTCTACTACCTTTACCGGTCTTCCTTTCGGGATGAGAAATTGCGTCAACACTCCCATACCAGGTCCTACTTCCAATATCGGCAGGTCAGGGCAGGTATCTACTGTATCGGCTATATCTTTTGCCACTTGCAAGTCTTTCAGAAAGTGCTGTCCTAAGAACTTTTTCGGTTTAACTAATTTCATTCCGTATGTATTTTCTCGATATAAATAAAGATTTATTCTAGCAAGATATTATCTTTGCATCGTGCAAATGTAAGCATTAATCTTTAATAAATGATTAGGTTTTGGAACGAACTGATATAAAAAAACTCATAAATAAAGTCTTTCAGGTAGCTTTGCCTTTGGTGTTAGGGGCGGTTATTTTGCTATGGACGTATCATGGATTCAACTTCCGGCATGTTTATGAGGTGATGGACGGAGGTATGAATTATGGCTGGATGCTTTTTTCACTGGTTTTTGGCGTCTTCGGTCATCTGTTTCGCGGGTGGCGCTGGAACCTGGCATTGGCTCCTCTTGGTGAACATCCTAAAATTTCGAATAGTGTGTATGCCATATTTATTGCTTATGCGGCCAATCTGGTTTTGCCTCGGGTAGGAGAGGTTTCGCGCTGCGGCATACTTGCAAAATATGACAATGTTTCTTTTTCCAAATCTCTTGGAACGGTTGTTTCCGAACGTTTAGTTGATTCTGTCTGTGTACTGCTTATTACCGCAGGTACGCTGTTGCTTCAGTCGGGAGTCTTTGCCCGTTTCTTTCGTATAACAGGTACTGACGGAGCTTTTTTTCTGCATTTGTTTTCGTCGACTAATTTTTATATAACGTTAATCTGTATAGCAGCGGCTTTGGTTCTGATTTTTTGGCTGATACGTAATCTGACAATTTTTGCTAAGGTCAGAGGACTGATTAAAAATGTCTGGCTGGGATGTCTTTCCATCCGTCAGGTACATCGTCCGGTATTGTATATCATTTATACTGTTGCTATCTGGTTATGTTATTATCTGCATTTTTTATCTGACGTTTTACTGTTTCGACTTTTTCTGCCGGACTAGGCTGGGTTGCCGGACTGGTATTGTTTGTGGTAGGGAGTATTGCCGTTATTGTTCCTACACCGAATGGAGCAGGTCCGTGGCACTTTGCAGTCATTACCATGATGATGATGTATGGGGTGGGAAAGGAAGATGCCGGAATATTTGCCCTGCTGGTGCACGGTATTCAAACCTTTTTATTAATTTTGCTAGGTGTTTACGGGCTTTGTAGCCTTACCACTTGTAAATAAGAAACGGACCGGGAAGTGAAATTGCTTTTCCGGAATAAAATCAAAAAATATAATATGAACGAAATTCTTTCTTTGGCTCCGCAGAATGTGTGGAAGCATTTCTATTCGTTGACGCAAATTCCTCGTCCGTCTGGACATTTGGAAAAAATTCAGGCTTTCTTGCTGGAATTCGGCAAGCAGGTAGGTGTGGAATCATTTCAGGATGAGGCTGGAAACATAATCTATCGCAAACCGGCCACTCCGGGTATGGAAGACCGGAAGTCTGTCATCCTTCAGGCTCACATGGACATGGTTCCTCAGAAAGACAAACATACACAGCATGATTTTGAAAAAGATCCTATTCCGGTTTATGTAGACGGCGAATGGGTGAAGGCTAAAGGTACCACATTGGGCTCAGACAACGGTATGGGTGTGGCAGCCATCATGGCCATTATGGAAGACAAGACCTTGAAACACGGTCCGCTGACAGCGCTGATTACTGCCGATGAAGAAACCGGTATGTATGGGGCGTTCGGCTTGAAACAGGGCACAGTGGAAGGAGAAATCCTGCTGAACCTGGATTCAGAAGAAGAAGGTGAACTTTATATTGGCTGTGCAGGTGGAGAAGACCTGACAGCTACTTTGGAATACAAGGAAGAAGAAACAGATCCGGAAGACGTGGCGCTGAAGGTAACACTGAAAGGATTGCGTGGTGGTCACTCTGGTATACAGATTGGCTGGGGACATGCCAATGCCAACAAGTTGATGGCTCGCTTCATGAACCAGGTGATTGCTTACGATGAGGCTTGTCTGGTGTCATGGGAAGGTGGAAACATGCGCAACGCCATTCCGCGTGAATGTGAAGTAGTGATTACCGTACCGGCTTCGGAGGTAGAAGATGTGCTGGCGTTCGTGGGTGAATGCGAACAGGTATGGCGTGATGAATTCGCGACCATTGAAGACAACATCAGCTTTACGGCAGAGCGTGTGGACTTGCCGAAGATGATGGTGCCGGAAGAAATCCGTGACAACCTGGTGGACGCGATTTATGCATGTCCGAATGGAGTAGAACGTTTCATCCCGACTATCCCGGATACAGTGGAAACTTCTTCTAACCTGGCTATCGTAGAAATCGGCAATGGAAAGGCTGCCATTAAGGTTTTGACACGCAGCTCTCGCGAATCAATGAAGGATTATCGCAATACGGCTATCGAGAGCTGTTTCTCTATGGCAGGTATGCATGTAGAACGTTCTGGTAGCTACTCTGGATGGGAACCGGATGTTAACTCTCCGATTCTGCATGCCATGAAGGAATCTTATAAGGCACAGTTTGGTGAAACACCGGAAGTGAAAGTGATTCATGCCGGACTGGAATGTGGTATCATCGGTGCGGTTGTACCTGGACTGGATATGATTTCATTTGGTCCTACTTTGCAGTGCCCGCATACACCGGAAGAACGCTGTCATGTGCCGTCAGTGAAGAAGTTCTATGATTTCTTGCTGGCTACACTGGAGAATACACCGAAAAAGTAATATCCGTTAGTAGATAATAGATTGCGGAGGTTGTCCGATTCCCGTAAAAGGGAAAGGGGCAGCCTCCGTTTTTTTTGTTTCGATTTTCTGTGGTTTTACTTCTTTTAATGAAAATCTGTGCAGTAAATCAGGGTTTTGGTTTTATCTTTATAAAGACAACCTTGTAAAACTTAAAATTGGAAATGATGAACAGACTATTCTTGATATGTGCCACGGGATTGTTGGCTTTTATGTTCCCTTTGGCGGGGATAGCTCAGAGTTACGACCGTCTTTGGAAGGAGGTAGAGGAAACCCGGAAGAAGGATTTGCCGCAGACCTTGATTTCACAGGTGAACCAGATTTATGAAAAGGCAAGGAAGGAGAAGAATGCTCCGCAAATGCTGAAAGCGTATTCTTTCGCGGGTGGAATGTCAGGTAGGGCTGACACCGGACAGTTTGCAGCGTGAACTTTGTCGACTGAATGCATGGGCTGCAGAGGAGAATGATCCTTTGCAGAAAGCCGTGTTGTCGTTTTTGTCAGGATACTATAAGTTGGAATCCGCTCCTCAGGAAGTGGACAGCGCATTGTATGAGTTTGACCAGGCAGTAAAGGATAAGGAGGTTTTGCTGGGCGTAGCTACGACCGATTTTCGTCCGATGGCTGAACAGGGCAAATGGAGCCAGCGCTATTTCGGTGACAATATGTACGATTTGCTGTTACGTCAGTCTATCTTTCAGCTTCTATGGAATGGAGGAGGAAGCAAGGCCGTACAGTTGGCAGTGTTCGACAAGTATGAAAAGCTGATTGCACAATACGAGGCGGCAGGAAATCGTGACGCGGAATTATTGACACGTCTGGAGCGATTGATGTACTGGCAGCGTAATGGATGGAGGTATCCGCAACAGCTGTCGGACGAGCAGGTGCTGGAGCAGTTGCAGGCGTGGGCAAAAGCCTATGACGGAGTGGATGCCTGTGCGGCGTTGTATGTGTCATGGGCCGATTTCTATCATCAGAAACAAGACTTCGTGTCCGAAATGAAGGTGATAGAAGAAGGAATAAAACGGTATCCTTCTTCAGAATTCACGGCCGATTTGAAGGATAAGCAGCGCATAGTGTGCATGCCGTCGCTCTCGGTGCAGGTAACTCATCCTTATCCGCAGACGGAAGCGGAACTTCGTGTTACCAGCAAGAACCTGAAAGGGGCGACACTGGAATGGTATAGACTGAACCTGAAGGCTTCTTCTTCTGTGTTTGCACAGAATCTGGAGCATGCGGACCTGATAAAGAAGTATGGTACACTGGTGGATAAAGTGCGGTTGGACTTGCCGGATACTCCTACGTACAAGGATACGGTTTCTGTGCTGACCAGCCGGATGCCCGAGGCGGGGATTTATATATTGAAATCAATCCCCGACGGCTATCAGGATAAAACGGGATACGATGTAGTGCATCTGTCTGCACTGCAGGTGGTTTCTTTCCCGATGGAAGGAAGGCAGACGGAGTGTCATGTGGTGGATTGTAAGACCGGAAAGCCGGTCGCAGGGGCAGAATTGGTGTTCTATTCCATTCCTGTGCCAGGCAATTATACCTTATATAAGACGTTTAAAACTGATAAGCAAGGCAAGGTAGTAGTGCCGGACATGAAAGAATCATTGTGGATGCATGCGTGTGCAGGTAAGGATGAGTTTATGCAGGTGGCTTACTGGTCCAGAAGGGTGTTGCCGACGGTCAATGACAGCAAGAAGAAGGTGGATCGCATGGATTTGTTTACCGACCGTGCGCTGTACCGCAAGGGACAGACGGTGTACGTGTCCGGTGTGGCTTATGCGCAGGAAGGTGATAGTGTAGAGGTACGCAAAGATGCGGCCATCTGGCTGGCTTTGCGGGATGCTAATAACCGGGAGATAGCCCGGAAAGAACTGACTACGGATGACTTTGGCGCATTTTCAGCAGAGTTCCAATTACCTTCGGAAACATTGGCCGGCATGTTCCGTATAGAATCGGACAAGGCTTCCTGCTATATCCGAGTGGAAGAATACAAGCGTCCGACGTTTGAAGTCACCTGGAAGGAAGTGCAGGAAGCTTACACGATGGGGGATTCCTTGCAACTGGAAGGTACGGCGAAAAAGTTTTCCAGTGCACCGGTACAGGGCGGTAAGGTGCGTTATACCTTGACTCGTTCAAAGGCCTGGTTCTGGCGAAGCATGGCAGGAGAACAACAGTTGGCAGAAGGTGAACTGATAACTTCAGCCGACGGAACGTTTGCGGTGAAGGTTTGTCTGGAACGTCCGGATGCGGAAGTCTCTTTAGGCTGGGACGGATTCTATCGTTATCAGGTGAAGGTGGAAGTGACAGATGCGGCCGGTGAAACGCAGGAAGGTGTACTGGTGCTTCCGGTGGGTGAACATGCCATCGGATTACAGATAAAGGATTGGCCGGAAAAGTGGCTCGTGAGAAACTGGATAAGATGCAGGTACAGGCATTGAACATGCAGCAACAGCCTGTGGCATTGGATGTGGTCTGCTCACTTTATACATTGGATGAGGCCGGAAAGAAGCAGCAAACAGTATGGGGGGATACGGTGAAATCCGGACAGCCTTTCCTGCCGGAAGCATGGAAGAAGTTGGCTTCCGGAAAATACTTTGCTGGAGGTAACCGCCAGTGATGAGCACGGGCGTCCTTGTCGTGCAGAGCAGGAGCTTGTACTCTTTTTCGTTAAAAGACCGGGTTCCTCCGGTAAAGACTGTGGAATGGTTCTATCAGGACGGTACACAGTTGGAGGAAACGCAGCCGGTGACCTTGTATGTGGGTAGCAGTGAAAAGAATGTACATTTGTTCTATCATGTGTACAGTGGCAACCGGATGCTGGTGTCTGACTCGTTTGTGCTGAACGAGGAAATCCGTTCGTTTGATTATACGTGGCGGCCGGAATACGGCGATGGAATCACCGTCAGCTTTGGATTTATGAAAGACGGTATCTGGTATTCCAAGCAAGTCGCTTTGAAACGTCCGGTACCGGAGAAAAAACTGACATTGAAGTGGGAAGTTTTCCGTGACCGTTTGCGTCCGGGCACAGAAGAAACCTGGACCATGCAGATTCTGGATGCGGCAGGCAAACCGGCGGATGCCCGTTTGCTGGCTACCTTGTATGATGCTTCGCTCGACCGTTTGTGGGATAACCCGTGGAATTTCCAGGTGGGCTTCAGCCGATATACTCCTTCCGTCATGCCGTTTATTCAGTCAGTGAATAGTATCGCGATGGCTTATTCGCCTTTCTATACTTATTCATTGTCTTCTGTATATACTCCTGACAACTGGCAGTTGTATAGCCGGTTGTGGATTCCTTCTTTGCGTCAGTATAGAACCTTCTCTCGAAACGGTCTGATGGTACGCGGGGCAGGAATCATGATGAAGGCTGTGGCTGCAGCACCAGATGCCATGAGGGCGGATGAGGCTTTGAATGCGCAGGCGGGATTCACGCAGGACGATGGAGTGGTAGAAGTAGAACTTCAGTCTGAAACGATTCCTTTGGAAACGGAACAGACGATGACTTTACGCGAGAATTTTGCAGAAACGGCTTTCTTCTATCCTGATTTGCGTACAGATTCAACCGGAACCGTGCGATTGGTATTTACCGTACCGGACGCGTTGACGCAGTGGAAGTTCAGAGGGCTGGCACATACCCGCCACATGGATTACGGACTCCTGCAGGCAGAAACCCGGACCGAAAAACCGTTTATGATTCAGCCTAATTTGCCTCGTTTCCTTCGTAGAGGAGATGAAACTTCACTGGCAGCTTCTTTGATAAATCTGTCAACGGAAGAGGTGAAAGGGGCGGTACGTCTGGAATTGGTGAATCCGATGGATGAAAGTGTGGTGTATCAGGCAGTACAGGATTTTCAGGTGAAGGCAGGAGAAACGGGCAGTGTACGTTTTACTTTCCCGGTAAATATGGATGGCGAGGTTTTGATTTGCCGGATGAAGGCGGAAGCTGGCGAGTTTAGTGATGGAGAACAGCATTATCTTCCTGTGCTTACTGACAAGCAATGGATGACGGAAACCTTGTCCTTGCAGGTGAAAGGCGGGGAGTCTCAGGAAGTGAGCCTGAAGGATTTGTTTAACGGACAGAGCAAGACGGCCCAGAACCGGCAGCTGACCATCGAACTGACTTCTACTCCGATATGGTATGCCGTACAGGCACTTCCGGTAGTAGGAAATCCGCAGCAGGACGATGCGTTCTCCTGGGCTTCGGCTTACTACGCCAATGCGGTGGCACGGAAAATTGTGGAACTGAATCCGCAGATTCAGCCTGTGTTTGAAGCTTGGAAAAAGCAGGGAGTAAAGAAAGAAACGTTGTGGAGTGAACTGGAGAAGAACCAGGAACTGAAAAGCGTGTTGCTGGCCGAAAACGCCTTGGCTGGCTCAGGCGGCAGATGAACAGGAACAGAGACAACGGATTGGATTGTTGTTCGACCTGAATACGATGAATTATCGCATGGGGCAGACCGTAGAGAAATTGAAGGCCTTGCAAAAAGCGGATGGAAGCTGGAGCTGGTTCAACGGCATGCAGGGAAGCCGGTTGGTTACTACGCAGGTGGTGGAACTGCTGGCCCGACTGAAATCCATGCATATCATGGCGGATGCGCAAGTGGCTGGCATGTACTTGAAAGGTCTGAATTACCTAGAAAAAGCTTTCTGTCAGGAATATGAGAACCTGAAGAAAAACGAGGCTCGTAACAAAAGCCCGCAATGGCCAAGTGAGCTGGCGGTGAGGTATCTGTATATTGCATCACTGGATGCGGTGGCAGGAGGAAAGGTAAACAAGGCAGCAAAGGAATACATGACCTCCAAACTGGAAAACCGTTCTGCTACTTATTCCATTTATGAGAAGGCATTGATTGCCCGGATTCTGCAGGCACAGGGAAAACGTACGCAGGCAGAAATACTGGTACGCTCGATTAAGGAATATACGGTAGTAACACCGGAAATGGGACGTTATTTTGATACGCCGAAAGCCGGATACGCATGGAACGGTTACCGTATTCCGACGCAGGTGGCTGCCATGGAGGCTATTCAGCACGTGGAGAAGGATGAAAAGATGCTGGAGGAAATGAAACGCTGGTTGCTGAAACAAAAGCAGGTGCAGTGCTGGAATACACCATTGGCTACGGCGGATGCGGTGTATGCCTTGCTGTCAGATGGCATGGCATCGACGGAGTCCGGACAGATGCAGGCGGTGGCAGGCAATGTTACACTGGAAACTCCGAAAGACGGACTGGGCTGTATCAGTCATACATTAAGTGGAGCGGAGGCAGAGGTGAAGACGCTGACCGTAAGTCATACGGGAAAAGCTGCCGGATGGGGTGCCGTGTATGCACAATATCTGGAAGATATGGACCGTGTGAAGGCATTTGAAGGAAAGGGTCTGCAAGTTTCACGTGAGTATATATATAAAGGTAAGACCTTGTCTGCCAAAGAAAAGTTGCAGGTTGGCGATAAGCTGACGGTGCGCCTGACTCTCCGTGCCGACCGGGATATGGATTTTGTATGTCTGAAAGACGAACGTGCGGCTTGTATGGAACCAGTGCGGCAAATCTCAGGCTACGAATGGTCCGATGGCTTGGGACGGTATCGGGTAAGTGGTGATGCGGCGACGACCTTCTTTATGGATCACTTGCGGAAAGGAACCTACGTCATTGAATATGAAGTGCATGTAGACCGTTCGGGAGTATATCAGGCAGGTACATCGGAAATACGGTCGGTATACGCTCCTGAGTTTGGCAGTCATACGGAAGGATATACATTATATATCGAATAAAATCACGTCCGGGCCGGGATTCCGGTTCGGACATTTTTACAAATTTCTGAGGTTATGGAGAAAATAAATTTTCAGACTTGATTTTGCTTGTTTCCGTTTTCTCCCTATCTTTGTTTCCGTAATTTAGAAAGAATAAAATCAATGAAACGAATATATACCCTTCTTTTTTTGTGTGTTGTCGCTTGCATGTCCTTATGGGCTCAGCCTAAAATATCCTTTGATATGACTACTAAGGACTTGGGCTACGTGTTGTGGCGCACTCCGGCAACCGTGACTTATCAGTTTACCAATACGGGAGACAAGCCGCTGGTTATATCCAATGTGACGACTTCCTGTGGATGTGCCAAGGCACAATGGACAGAAGAACCTGTACCTGCCGGAGGAAAAGGAAAGATTACGGTAGTGTTCGATGCAGAAGCTATCGGGCATTTCTATAAAGATGTGGGTGTGTATTGCAATGCAGCTTCTCTGCCTATTTACCTGGACTTTAACGGAGAGGTGACAGCCGATGCCAAGAACTATTCCTTTACGCATCCTTATGCTATCGGTGCCATCCGGTTGACACAGGATGAACTTGATTTTAAATCCGTCAATAAGGGAGACCGCCCGGTCATTGAATTGTTGGTGGCCAATACTTTCCAACAAGGCTTATTCACCTGTGCTGATGCATCTTCCTCCTTATCTGGAGGCAAAAGCGGAACCTGAAAAACTGGGACGTGGAAAGACCGGAAAGATTCTGGTAACACTGGATTCTGAGAAATTGCCGAAATTAGGTATTACACGTGCTTCTGTCTATCTGTCCCGCTTCCCAGGTGATAAAGTCGGCAGTGAGAATGAAATACCTGTATCTGTGGCTCTGTTGCCTGACTTCTCCAAGTTGACCGAACAGCAGAAAAACAATCCTCCTCAGATCACGTTGTCGGCTAAGGAACTGGAATTTGTGGATTTGAAACCCAACCAAAAGAAGTCGCAGACGATTGTCATTTCAAATACAGGTCGCTCTGACCTGAATATTCAGGATATGCAGGTATTCAGCATGGCTTTGGCCGTGAAACTGAAAAAGAGAGTGCTGAAACCGGGTGAATCGACTAAGATGAAGATTACTGTGTTGGCACAGAATCTTCACCGTGTGAAAGGTACACCCCGTGTCCTGATGATTACCGATGATCCTAACCAACCGATGATTACCATCCGTGTGAAAGCCCGGCTGAAATCGTCCGAAAAATAAAAACTTTTATGGAACACCCCGAAAACAACGAAGCTTATAAGGGGTTAACTGTGAACCAGGGAGTGGAACAACCCTCCATTGTTAATCCTTATCTGAATCTGAGAAAGAAACCCAAACGTCGTCAGTATTCTGCTGCCGAGTATGTGGAAGGTATTGTGAAAGGCGATGTGACCATGCTGAGCCAGGCGGTCACGCTGGTAGAAAGTGTCAAGCCGGAACATCAGGTGCTGGCACAGGAGGTCATTGAAAAATGCCTTCCTTATTCGGGTAATTCTATCCGTATCGGTATCAGCGGAGTGCCCGGTGCCGGAAAAAGTACGTCGATTGATGTATTCGGACTGCATGTGCTCGAAGAAAAAGGAGGAAAGTTGGCCGTGTTAGCCATAGACCCCAGCAGTGAACGTTCCAAAGGAAGTATTTTGGGTGACAAGACCCGAATGGAAAAATTGTCGGTACATCCTAAATCCTTTATCCGTCCCAGTCCTTCGGCGGGCTCATTGGGCGGTGTGGCCCGTAAGACCCGTGAAACCATCATCTTGTGTGAAGCTGCCGGATTTGATAAAATCTTTGTCGAAACTGTGGGAGTAGGCCAGAGTGAAACTGCCGTGCATTCCATGGTAGACTTCTTCCTGCTGATTCAGCTGGCCGGTACGGGCGATGAGTTGCAGGGCATCAAGCGCGGTATCATGGAGATGGCCGATGGTATCATTATCAACAAGGCCGATGGAAATAATGTAGAGAAGGCACAGTTGGCGGCTACGCATTTCCGTAATGCGCTCCATCTTTTCCCTACTCCCGAATCCGGATGGACTCCTCAGGTGCTGACGTATTCCGGATTTTATAATATCGGTGTCAAGGAAATCTGGGATATGGTGTATGCCTACATCGACTTTGTCCGCAAGAACGGTTATTTTGAACACCGTCGGAACGAGCAGGCCAAATACTGGATGTATGAAACCATCAATGAGCATTTGCGCGACAGCTTCTATCAGAATCCGGAAATTGCTTCCTTGCTTCCCTTGCAGGAAAAGGATGTGCTGGAAGGACGAGCCACGTCTTTCTCGGCAGCCAGAAAACTATTGGAAATGTATTTCTCCGGGTTGAAACAGGAGTGATGAATAAATATTCAAAATGGCTTGTTTCTATTGGAGTAATTAAAAATAAGGAAGAAAAATAAGGGTGATATGCCTTGTGAAATGAATTAATATGTAACTTTGCGAACTAATTTTCAAGAAATGATGCAAAGTGAAATTAAACCTATTATAGAGGTAAAGGGTGTATCAAAGTTTTTTGGTGAAAAAACAGCCTTGGATAATATCAATTTATCCATCAAAAAGGGAGAGTTTGTAACCATCTTGGGCCCATTCGGGATGCGGTAAGACGACCTTGCTGCGCCTGATAGCGGGATTTCAGACCGCTTCGGAAGGGGTGATTCGTATTGCAGGGGAGGAGATTACCCAGACTCCTCCTCACAAGCGTCCTGTTAATACAGTTTTCCAGAAATATGCCTTGTTCCCTCATCTGAATGTGTATGACAATATTGCTTTTGGCTTGAAACTGAAAAGAAGCCAAAGGATACGGTACTTAAAAAAGTAAAGGCTGCCTTGAAAATGGTGGGTATGACCGACTATGAGTACCGCGATGTCAACTCGCTTTCGGGTGGACAGCAGCAGCGTGTGGCCATTGCCCGAGCCATTGTGAACGAGCCGGAAGTGTTGTGCTGGACGAGCCGCTGGCTGCGCTTGACCTGAAGATGCGTAAGGACATGCAGATGGAGTTGAAGGAAATGCACAAGACGCTGGGCATTACCTTTGTGTACGTGACGCACGACCAGGAAGAAGCCCTGACATTGAGTGATACCATCGTGGTGATGAGTGAGGGACGCTATCCAGCAGATTGGTACCCCTACCGACATCTACAATGAGCCGATTAACTCGTTCGTGGCCGACTTTATCGGAGAAAGTAATATCCTGAACGGAGTCATGGTGAAGGATAAGTTGGTACATTTCTGTGACCGTGACTTTGAATGTGTGGACGAAGGCTTCGGCGAAAACACACCGGTGGATGTGGTGATTCGTCCGGAGGATTTGTATATATTCCCGGTGTCGGATATGGCACAGCTTCGTGGTACCGTACAGTCCTGTATTTTTAAAGGAGTACACTATGAAATGGTGGTGTTGTGCCACGGCTATGAGTTTGTGGTGCAGGATTATCATGCTTTCAAGGCCGGAACCGAAGTGGGTATGCTGGTCAAGCCGTTTGATATTCACATCATGAAGAAAGAGCGTATCTGTAATACCTTTGAAGGCAAGCTTATCGATGAAACTCATGTGGAATTCTTAGGATGTGAGTTTGAGTGTGCACCGGTAGACCTTCAGAAAGTGCCGTTGGGCGATGTGCTGGTAGACGTGGATTTTGGAAAAATCAATTTGCTGGACAACGCAGAAGACGGCATGCTGACCGGAGAAGTCAAGTTTATTTTGTACAAAGGAAACCATTACCACCTGACGGTATGGTCAGACTGGGATGAGAATGTGTTTGTCGATACGAATGATGTGTGGGATGATGGAGACCGTGTGGGCATTTCCATTGCTCCTGAAGATATTCGGGTACGTGTAAAACAGGAGGAACGATGAATAAACTGCGTTTGTTTTTTCTTTCACGCCGAAGCTGGACACTTCCTTATCTCATTTTCTCTATCATTTTTGTGATTGTTCCGCTTCTGCTAATTGTGGTATATGCATTTACCGATGATGCAGGTCGTATGACGCTTGAAAACTTCCGGAAATTCCTGGCCCATCCGGAAGCAGTCAATACCTTTATTTATTCCATCGGTATAGCTATACTGACTACGATAGGTTGTATCGTACTGGGATATCCGGCAGCCTGGATTCTGAGCCGCAGTAATTCAAGCTATTCGCGTACGCTGATTCTGCTGTTTATCCTGCCGATGTGGGTCAACATCCTGATACGTACGCTGGCTACCGTAGCTTTGTTCGACTTTGCCAGTCTGCCTTTAGGAGAAGGAGCGTTGATATTCGGAATGATTTACAACTTTATTCCTTTCATGATATATCCGATTTACAATACCCTTCAGAAGATGGACCCGAGTTATGTGGAAGCAGCACAGGATTTAGGAGCCAACTCTTTCCAGGTGTTCTGGAAGGTGGTGTTCCCTCTGTCCATGCCCGGAGTGGTGAGCGGCATCATGATGGTGTTTATGCCGACCATCTCTACCTTTGCCATTGCAGAATTGCTGACCATGAACAACATTAAGTTGTTTGGTACGACTATTCAGGAGAATATCAACAACAGTATGTGGAACTATGGAGCAGCCCTTTCCTTGATTATGCTGTTCTTGATTGCGGCCACTTCACTCTTTAGTTCTGATGAAAAGAGTGATTCAGAGAAAGGAGGACAGGTATGGTAAAGAAAGTGCTGATGCAGACCTATCTTTGGGTCTTGCTGTTGTTGCTGTATGCTCCGATATTGATTATTGTGATTTATTCCTTTACCGATGCAAAGGTATTGGGCAACTGGACCGGCTTTTCGCTCAATCTGTACCGCTCCTTGTGTAACACCGGAGCACATCATTCCCTGATGAATGCGCTGATAAATACAATAGCCATCGCCTTTATTGCTGCGACGGTATCGACTTTGTTGGGAAGTGTGGCTGCCATCGGAATCTACAATCTGAAGGCCCGCAGCCGGAAAGCCATGGGATTCATCAATACCATTCCTATATTGAACGGAGATATTATTACCGGTATTTCCTTGTTCCTGCTGTTTGTGTCATTAGGCATTACCCAAGGATTTACCACCGTAGTGCTGGCACACATCACCTTCTGTACTCCGTACGTGGTGCTGAGTGTGTTGCCGCGCCTGAAACAGATGAATCCGAACCTGTATGAGGCCGCGCTCGATTTGGGAGCTACTCCGATGCAGGCTTTGTGGAAAGTGATTGTTCCGGAAATCCGTCCGGGAATGGTAAGCGGATTCCTGCTGGCACTGACCATTTCCATCGACGATTTTGCGGTAACGGTGTTTACCATTGGAAATCAGGGATTGGAAACGCTTTCTACCTATATTTATGCCGATGCCCGCAAGGGTGGTCTGACGCCGGAGCTTCGTCCGCTGTCGGCCGTGATTTTTGTGGTGATACTGGTACTGCTGATTATTATTAACCGTAGAGCTGACAAAGCAAAGAATAAATGAAACAGAAGATGAAAAGGTGGAACTGGTGGGTGGCTTTGTGTGTGTGCTGTCTGTTGACAGGATGCTACAACGCTAATGAATCGCGCGAAAACGTGCTCAAGGTGTACAATTGGGCAGACTACATAGGTGAAGGCGTACTGGAAGATTTTCAGGAATATTATAAGGAAAAGACGGGAGAAGATATCCGCATCGTGTATCAGACATTTGACATCAACGAAATCATGCTGACAAAAATTGAGAAAGGGCATGAAGACTTTGATGTGGTGTGTCCTTCCGAGTATATCATCGAACGAATGCTGCACAAAGGCTTGTTGCAGCCTATTGATACGGCTTTTGCTCATTCACCCAATTACATGAACGGAGTGGCGCCCTATGTCCGTCAGCAGATAGATAAACTGACGGTGAAGGGCGATCTGCCGGCCAGCCGTTATGCCGTGTGCTATATGTGGGGTACGGCCGGCCTGCTGTATAACAAGCAGTTTGTTTCCGAAAAAGACCTGAAGTCATGGGGGTGCCTGTGGGAGAAACGTTTTTCCGGCAAGATTCTGATGAAGGATGCCTATCGCGATTCGTACGGTATGGCTTTGCTGTATGCGCATCGTGAGGATTTGAAAGACAGTACCCGCAGTGTGGCTGACCTGATGAACGACTATTCACCGGCTTCCATGGACTCGGTGGGAAAATATCTGAAACTGTTGAAGCCGAATGTGGCCGGATGGGAAGCAGACTTTGGTAAGGAAATGATGACCAAAGGCAAGGCCTGGATGAACATGACCTGGAGCGGAGACGCACAGTGGGCTATGGAAGAAGCGGCAACGGTAGGAGTGGACCTTGCCTATACCATTCCGGAAGAAGGTAGCAATGTGTGGTACGACGGATGGGTAATTCCTAAGTATGCCAAGAATCCTAAGGCAGCCAGCTATTTTATCAACTTCCTTTGTAGGCCGGACATCGCTTTGCGTAACATGGAAGAGAACGGGTATGTGAGTGCCATTGCTGCCCCGGAAATTCTGGAAGCTTGTATTGATTCTACCCTGGATAAGGAAGTCGATGCCAGCTATTTCTTCGGTCCGGAGGCACAGAAGGTGAAGCTGCGTAACACACAGTATCCCGATAAGTCTGTGATAGCCCGTTGTGCCATGATACGTGACTTTGGAGACAAGACGGTAGATGTATTGGAAATCTGGTCGCGTGTAAAAGGCGACAACCTGAATAGCGGGATTGTGATTCTGATTCTTTTGGTGGTAGTAGGACTGAGCGCCTGGCAGATTCGCCGCCGCTGGATACGTTATAAACGTCATGCACGTACGCACCGCAGAAATCGCCGGAGAAAATAAAAGAAGAAAATACAGTATACAAAAATCCCCCTTCAAAAGACGTTTAAATGCTTTTTGAAGGGGGATTCTTTATATGGAATTGTTTTGTTAGATTGACAATTCGTTCAATACGCTAACCAGTTCGCGGTCGATAGGCTTGTCGTTCTTGATAGCCTTGGCAAACGGAACGTACACAATCTGGTCGTTTTCGATACCAATCATGACGTTGCGCTGACCTTCCATCAGGGCCTGGATGCTGGCTACTCCCATACGGCTGGCAATGATACGGTCGTGTGCGGTCGGGCGTCCACACGCTGCAAGTGTGCCTAAAATAGTCACACGATACGTCGTACTGCGGATATTCGTTCTTTACACGTTCTGCATAGTGCATGGCTCCACCGGTGATTTCACTTTCAGCTACCAGCACGATAGAGCTGCTCTTTGATTTGCGGAAACCGTTGTTGATGAACTCTTCCAACTGGTCTACTTCCGTATTGAATTCCGGAATGATGGCAGCTTCGGCACCCGCAGCAATGGCACCGTTCAATGCCAGGAAGCCGGCGTCGCGTCCCATTACTTCCACAAAGAACAAACGTTCGTGTGAAGTAGCGGTATCACGTATTTTATCTACTGCATCCAAAATTGTGTTCAGGGCAGTGTCATATCCGATGGTTGTGTCCGTACCATACAAGTCGTTGTCGATGGTACCGGGCAATCCGATACAAGGTACATCAAATTCCTGAGCCAGCAGGCGGGCACCGGTCAACGAACCGTCACCACCAATGACTACCAGTGCATCGATACCTTCGCGTTTCATAGTTTCATAAGCTACCTGACGGCCTTCCGGTGTACGGAACTCCTGGCAGCGAGCTGTTTTCAGGATGGTACCTCCTAATTGTATGATATTGCTGACGTTTTCAGTCTTGAATTCCTTGATTTCTCCTGTAATCAATCCTTTATACCCACGGTAGATACCTTTAACTTGTAATCCGTTGTAGATGGCAGAGCGGGTGACTGCACGGATTGCGGCGTTCATGCCGGGAGCATCTCCTCCGGATGTAAGAATACCAATACATTTAATAGTTCCCATAATTGTTAGTTGTTAGTTTGATTTTTATGAAGCAAAAGTACAAATATGAATTTATATTGTAACTGATTTTCTTCTTTATTATTCGTCCATTATAACTTTTTTACACGCTTCCATCAACCATTTAGGGGTAGAGGTGGCTCCACAGATTCCAATGGAATGTGCATGTGACAATAAGGCCTTGTCAATTTCCTCCGGTTTGTCTATCTGGTAAGAGTTGGGATTGACCTTTTTACATTCCTGAAAGAGGATTTTCCCGTTGGAACTTTTATGTCCGCAAACGAAGAAAACCAGGTCGTGACTGGCGGCAAATTCCCGGATATGCGGCATGCGGTTGGCTACCTGACGGCAGATGGTATCGAAGTACTGGAAGGAGGCTTCCGGTGAAATGTGGGTCTCGATGTAGGACACTATCTGGCGGAATTCGTCGAGCGACTTGGTTGTCTGCGAATACAGGCGGATGTCTTTGTTCATGTCCAGTTTGCTGACTTCTTCCAGCTTCTCGATGACGATGGCTTTGCCTTCGGTCTGGCCCACCAGTCCCAACACTTCGGCATGGCCGTTTTTCCCGTAAATAACAATCTGTCTGTCTTTGTCGTGGGGAGTGGTGTCATACTCCTGCTTGATTCTTTTTTGCAGGCGCAGCACTACCGGACAGGTGGCATCGATGATTTCGATGTGGTTTTTCCGGGCTAGTTCATAAGTCTCAGGAGGCTCTCCATGTGCTCTCAACAAGACTTTTACATTCTTCAGTCGGGCAAAATCTTCGTGGTTGATGGTAATCAATCCCATTTCCTTCAGTCGCTCACACTCCTGCCCGTTGTGTACAATATCCCCCAGGCAATACAGAGGTGCGCCCTTTGCCAGTTCTTCTTCTGCTTTTGAGATGGCGGTCGTCACTCCAAAGCAGAATCCTGAGTCCTTATCTATTTCAATGTGATGCATGTGCAGCTTTTTCAAATTGTTCTTTCAGCCATTGTTTTTGTTCGGCAATGGTCAGGTGACTGTTGTCCAGTAAAATCGCGTCGTCAGCCTTGCGCAGGGGACTTACTGCCCGGTTCTGGTCGATGCGGTCGCGTTCTTCTACGTTGTGAAGAATTTCTTCGAACGAAGCATCCTGACCTTTGGCTTTCAGTTCCTCGTAACGGCGCTGTGCACGGATCTCGGCAGAGGCTGTCACGAAAATCTTCAGTTCCGCATTCGGGAATACGGCTGTTCCGATGTCTCTTCCGTCCATCACGATTCCTTTTTCCTTGCCCATTTCCTGCTGTTGCTGAACTAAGGCCTTGCGCACAAAGTCGAGTGCTGCCACCGGACTGACATGTGAGGAGACTTCCATGGTGCGGATACGTTCTTCCACGTTCTTCCCGTTGAGGAAGGTCATGGGGCGCTGGGTTTCCGGGTTGAGCTGGAAGGAAATCTGGATTTGTCTCATCTGCTGGCGGAGCGCTTCTTCCTGAATGCTTCCGTCGGTATTGAACAATCCGTTTTCCAGACAATACAATGTAACGGCCCGGTACATGGCGCCGCTGTCTATATAGATGTATCCGATTTCTTTGGCTAAGTCTTTAGCCATGGTACTTTTCCCGCAGGAAGAGAATCCGTCGATGGCAATAATAATTTTTTTCATGTTTCGGCTTCGATAAAATAGATTTCGCATTGACAAAGATAGTGTAAATCCTTTGTATATCGGATGTTTTGGATAAAGTTTTTGGCGTCTCTTCCTTATAATATAAGGTAGAAATTCGTTTGGGACTTCAGAGATGAAAAAACGTTGTAGCAATGATTCAGATACCTGTTTGTGTTTTTACGTTTCCTTTCCGGAAAACCTATGTTTTTCATGGCGGAAACGTAGGTTTTCCCTGCGTGAACCCTACGTTTCCGCACAGGGAAACATAGAGCACGTAAGGCGATATGCTGATTATTTCCAGTGCGGAATAAAAAATATGCATTGTTTTACATTATTTTCATGTTGGGGTGTCGGAGTTTCGGGGAATTATGCTACCTTTGCCACGTATAGAGTATTAACCTTTAATAAACACATTTATGGAAGTCAAGAAATCGCCGAAAGCGGACCTCGAGGGCAAAAAGACCACGTGGTTATTGGTAGGTTTCGTACTGATCTTGGCAGCGATGTTTGTAGCGTTCGAATGGACAGAACGTGACAAGCAGGTCACTGCCGATACAGGTATCACCGAACCAATCTTTGAAGAGGAAATGATTCCTATCACTGAACAACAGGAAGAACAGAAGCAGGCACCTCCTCCTCCTGAAGCTCCGAAAGTAGAAGAAGTTCTTCAGATTGCAGAAAATGATGCAAACGTAGAAGAATCTACTATCCAGTCAAGTGAAGAAAACAACCAGGCTGTGGAAATCAAGTATGTACCGGTTGAAGTGGAAGAAGAAGAACCGGAAGAACAGCAGATTTTCCAGGTGGTAGAAGAAATGCCGGAATTCCCGGGTGGTATGGCTGAATGTTTGAAGTTTATCGGTAAGAACATCAAGTATCCGACTATCGCACAGGAAAACGGTGTACAGGGACGTGTAATCATCCAGTTCGTCGTAAATCAGGATGGTTCTATCGTTGACCCGGTGGTTATGCGTAGTGTAGACCCGTACTTGGATAAGGAAGCACTCCGTGTGATCAAGATGATGCCGAAATGGAAACCAGGTAAGCAGCGTGGTAAAGCTGTACGTGTAAAATATACCGTGCCTGTAACCTTTAAGTTGCAGTAATCTATTGACCGTTATAATAAAGTGAAGGCTGCATTTTTGCAGCCTTTCTTTTTTCTCTTATCTTAAATTACATTTCCATGAAACAACAGACAGGCGAACAATTGTTACAGCAGATTCACGAATATATCGGAAACCTTTCTTATATGCGGGAGCCGATGGGACTTTATGATCCGATTGAGTATGTATTGGGGTTGGGCGGAAAGCGTTTGCGCCCGGTGCTGATGCTATTGGCTTATAATTTATATAAGGAAGATGTGACCCGTATCTTTTCACAGGCAGCAGGCATTGAAACCTATCATAACTTTACTTTGCTGCACGATGACCTGATGGATAAGGCGGATATGCGCCGCAACAAGCCTACGGTACATAAAAAATGGGATGAGAATACGGCGATTCTTTCGGGAGACGCCATGCTGATTCTTGCCTATCAGTTTATGATGAAGGAATGTCCGCTTGAATGTGTGGAACGCGTGATGGAAGTGTTTGGCCGTACCGCCCTTGAGGTGTGTGAAGGACAGCAGTGGGACATGGAGTTCGAGCATCGTCTGGATGTGACGGTCGACGAGTATATCGAAATGATTCGTCTGAAGACTTCCGTGTTGCTTGCGGCAGCCTTGAAAATTGGTGCCATCTTGGGAGGTGCTCCCGAAAAGGATGCGCAGTTGCTCTATGATTTTGGCATTAAGATGGGACTGGCTTTCCAGTTGCAGGATGATTACCTGGATGTGTATGGTGATCCGGCTGTCTTTGGAAAGAAGATTGGAGGAGATATTCTTTGCAATAAGAAGACCTTTATGCTGATTACCGCCTTGAGCTTGTCTGAAGGAGAAGATAAGGAAACGTTACTGAACTGGCTTCGTGCTACGGACTACGTGGCTGAAGAAAAAATCCAGTCGGTTACAGCTCTATATAATAAGGTAGGAGTTCCTGAACTTTGTCAGGCTCGCATTGATGCCTATTATAAGGAAGGGCTGGAGTTGCTGGATAAGGTAAACGTGGAATCCTCTCTTAAAGAAGAACTGAAGAAGTTTGTTTGTCATTTAATGGACCGTAAATTGTAAAGATATGAACGCCCTGATTGATACTCATACCCATCTTTATACCGAAGAGTTTGATGTTGACCGTGAACTGGCGGTGATTCGTGCAGTCGAAGCGGGAGTGACCCGCTTGTTTATGCCTAACATTGATGATACGACGGTCGAGGCTATGCTCAAGCTGTGTGAGGCGCACGATTGCTGCTATCCGATGATTGGTTTTCATCCCACATCGGTAGATGCCGGTTGGAAGGAACGTCTGGAAAAAGTGAAAGGGTATCTGACTTCTTCTTCTCATCGCTTTTATGGAATCGGTGAGGTGGGTATTGACTTGTATTGGGACAAGACCTTCCGTGAGGAGCAGATGATTGTCTTTGAAGAACAGGTGAAGTGGGCACTGGAATACGACCTGCCTCTGATTATACATTGCCGGGAAGCTTATCCGGAACTGCTGGAGGTATTGTCGGGTTACAAGCATACAGCCTTGCGGGGAATCTTCCACAGTTTCACGGGTACTAGTGAAGATGCAGAACGGCTGTTGGAGTACGAATCTTTTATGCTAGGTATAAACGGAGTGGTTACTTTCAAAAAAAGTACTCTTCCCGAAGTCTTGAAGAATGTGCCTTTGAAGCGCGTCGTGCTCGAAACCGACTCACCTTATTTGGCTCCTGTGCCTTATCGTGGCAAACGGAATGAAAGTGCAAATCTGGTAAAGGTGGCAGAATGTCTTTCGGTAATCTATGGAGTACCTTTGTCGGAAATCGCCTCCCAGACTACAGAAAATGCTTTAAAAGTCTTCACAAATGCGGAGAAAAGTTTTTAAAGTTTATTAATTTCGACTTCAAAAGTAAACTTTTGTAGGCTTGATGTTATGTAAGACGAAAAAAAAGAATACATTTGTGACTGAAATCAGCGCGGGGTATAAAAATAACTGAAATATCTCCCCGACTGATGGTAAAAAGGAGAGGTGCTCGAGTGGTTGAAGAGGCACGCCTGGAAAGCGTGTATACGCCAAAAGCGTATCACGGGTTCGAATCCCGTTCTCTCCGCGAAAAAAGAGAAAAACAATTAACAAACTATTAATTAATTAATCTTAAAAATTAGACACACAATGAAAAAGTTATTTGCAATTCTTGCAGTGATGGGAGTCCTCTCATTTGGAATGACTCAGACAGCTATGGCTCAGGATTCTACAGCTACAGCAGCTCCGGCTCAGACAGAACAAGTAGCAGCAGCTGATGAAGCAGCAGCACCTGCAGTTGTTGAAGAAGGTGGTTTGCACAAAGAATTAAAGACTAAGTTTATCGAAGGTGACGCAGGCTTCATGTCTTTGGTTGCTATCGCATTGGTACTTGGTTTGGCTTTCTGTATTGAACGTATCATTTACTTGAGCTTGGCTGAAGTTGACGTAAAGAAATTGATGGCTAAAGTTGAAGCAGCTTTGGAAAAAGGTGATGTAGAAGGTGCTAAGACAATCTGCCGTAACACTCGTGGTCCTGTTGCTTCTATCTGCTATCAGGGTCTGATGAGAATCGACGAAGGTTTGGACGTAGTTGAACGTTCAGTTGTTTCTTACGGTGGTGTTCAGGCTGGTTACCTTGAAAAAGGATGCTCTTGGATCACATTGTTCATCGCTATGGCTCCGTCTTTGGGATTCTTGGGTACTGTAATCGGTATGGTTATGGCGTTCGACCAAATCCAGCAGGCTGGTGATATTTCTCCGACAGTTGTAGCAGGTGGTATGAAAGTGGCCTTGATTACTACTATCTTCGGTTTGATCGTTGCTTTGATTCTTCAGGTATTCTATAACTATATCTTGTCTAAGATTGAAGCTATCACAAGCCAGATGGAAGATTCTTCTATCACATTGCTTGATATGATCATGAAATACAACTTGAAATACAAAAAATAATAAGAACAATGGCTAAATTATCATACAAGGTATCATACTACGTATTCTATGTATGCATCGCACTGATCTTGGTAGTGCTGGGCATGTTCTACGGAGTAGGATACAGCGAAACAAATGCAGCTGGTTTGGTTGAACCGGCTAACACTCCGGCCCTGATGTACCTGATGTACGGTATGTTTGCGGTAACTGTAGTGGCTACACTTATAGGAGCTATCGCACAGTTTGGTGGAGCTTTGAAAGACAATCCGAAAGGTGCTATCAAGTCTTTGATTGGACTGATTCTTTTAATCGTATTGCTGATCGTTACTTATAATATCGGTTCTTCTGAAACTGTAATTATGGGTGGTGGTACAGAATATACCAATGTAACCATGTTGAAGGTAACAGACATGTTGCTGTACTCTACTTATGTATTGTTCGGCTTGGCTGCTATCGGTACATTGATTAACTTGTCTGGAATTTTGAAGAAATAATATCATCATTGAAGTTTAATTAAAATATAAGGAGTAAGTCAAATGGCAAAAAAGAAAGATCAGTGCCCGGAATTAACTCAAGTTCTACGGCCGATATTGCCTTCATGTTGCTTATTTTCTTCCTTATTACAACATCAATGGATACTGACCGTGGTTTGGCGAGACGTTTGCCGCCTCCGCCTGAAAACAAGGAGCAGAAAGATGATATTATTGTAAAGGAAAGAAACGTTCTTCAGGTTCGTTTGAACAAAGACGACCAGTTGATGGTTGGTGGAGAATGGTCTGATATCAGACAGTTGAGACAAAAGGCAAAAGAATTCATTGCCAATCCGAATAACGATGAGAACTTGCCTGAAAAGCATGCAAAACATCTTCCGTTCTTCGGTGACGTAATGATTACAGAAAAGCATGTAATCTCTGTACAGAATGACGTGGGTACTAGCTACGATGCTTATATTCAGGTTCAGAACGAATTGG
>ENA-OQHF01000352-OQHF01000352.1-human-gut-metagenome-genome-assembly--contig:-NODE-352-length-29287-cov-3.215706_pt1 | contig 29287 bp, 31 predicted proteins | sample MGYA00242559_ERZ504709 | MGnify/ENA primary metagenome ERZ504709 (study PRJEB26092, sample SAMD00036203) | human gut metagenome | host: Homo sapiens | study: EMG produced TPA metagenomics assembly of... | reverse complement strand
GAAATCATATCCGCCAATCGAGACGTTTCCGCTATCGGGTTTCAAAATTGTAGACAGGATATTGATGGTTGTGCTTTTCCCGGCACCGTTCGGGCCTAACAATCCTACAATTTCCCCCTGACAAACCGTAAAACACAAATCATGAACAGTAGATTTGTGTTGATAACTCCTTATTGAGCTTTTCAACGACAATAATTTCTTCCATCATTCGTTCTCCTTTCAAAAGACACCTGATTGTCAATATAGATTATAAAGCAAGGAAACCAAAATGTCAACATGGTGTCTTATGGAGAAAAAAAATAAGGCGACGTTTACGTCGCCTTATTCAGAATACTTTCTTTTCTCTGCAAAGTGTTGTAAAATGCGGTCGCTTAATTCTGGATCGGATATTAGTTTTGAGCTATCTTCTTCAAAACCATCTTGACGATTTCCGTCAAATTCATAGAGCCTGTGTAGTAAGTTCCAGAGGGTTTCTAATTCTTGTGTGTTGAAACTTCGGAATAGATCGGCCATAAAATCTACTGCATATTGTGAACATTCAAGAACTTTCTGCTTCCGGCATCTGTAAGTAATACATTCGTGGCGCGCCGATCTTTAGAACTGGGAACAATCGTAACATACCCTAATTTTTCAATTCCTGCAACCATTCGATTGGCGTTTTGTTTGCTGGTTCCCAAATTTCCGAGCGATATTATTTATCGTTGTTTCATCCTCTGGTAGATGTAAAATAGCAACGATTGTCATAAACTGGCGAGAAGTGAGGCCAGTAAAATAGGTATCACCTGTAATTTGAAGTTTATTGATTAGCGAGAACAGGGTTCCATACGCTTGCTGCATGAGAAACAGATCATGCAATTCCTTTTCATATCCCATTGTTTGTTCAACTCCTATGAAACAAAGTTTATCACCGAAAGTATAGAAAGTCAATATATTGTCGTTTTCTGCTTTGGCTGGTCGTTCTAAGTACTCCATTATAGATGATGAATTGTATAGAAAAAATTTATTGGGTAATCAGAATTTAACGGGTAGTTTCCGTCCCTGCAAACGTATTATTAGCGAAGCAAAAAACAAGGGTTTGGGAAGCTCCCAACAAGCAAAAATCTCCGCTCAGGTAGCAGGCCGGAAACGGAGATTTTGCGGAAGTGTGGCCACACTTCCTATGCTTGCTCTGTTGTGACTTTCCCGGAAAGGACGGGAACGGAATGGAACAGAAGCCAAAAGTACAAGAGAACGATTATCTCCCGAAAAGAGGAAATCCGCTGCAAGAAACTATCTGCTACAAGATCGGCGGGACGGTCTTTGAAATCGAAACTTCCTGCGGCGGAACGGAAGCGCTCTATGACAAAATGGTGCGGCTCATCCGCTCGGAAACCATCACAGATGCTGACAAAGACCACAAAGCACGGTATAATAAGGACAGCAACCTGTTTGTCGGGCGTTCATTACAGGAGGAATGAACCATGACAGCAAACACAAACTATCCCGACAACATCACCGCTTTATACGCCCGCCTGTCCCAAGAGGATGCGCTGGACGGCGAGAGCAACAGCATTGCCAATCAGAAGAAAATCCTGCTCAAATACGCAACGGACAATCATTTTTCCAATCCCACATTTTTCATTGATGACGGCGTTTCCGGTGTAACTTTCGATAGACCCGGTTGGAATGAGATGATACGCCTTGCAGAAGCGGGGAAAGTCCAGACCGTTATTGTCAAAGATATGTCCCGCATGGGACGGGATTACCTGAAAGTGGGCTACTATACCGAGAGTTTCTTTGCGGAACGTGATATTCGATATATCGCCATCAATGACGGTGTGGACAGCGACAAGGGGGACAACGATTTTACCCCTTTTCGCAATCTGTTCAACGATTTCTACGCGCGTGATACCAACAAGAAAATCCGTGCCGTCATGCGTGTCAAAGGAAACGCTGGGGAACACCTCTGCACCAACCCGCCCTACGGGTATATGAAAGACCCAGCGGACAAAAAGAAGTGGATTGTGGACGAGGAAGCTGCCGAGATCGTCAAGCGTATTTTTGACCTGTGCATTGCGGGAAAGGCCCATGCAGATTGCCAGTGCTGACTGCCGAACACATCCTGACTGTCAAGGCACATTATGCCCAGCGTGCCGGAAAACCGCTGCCTGAAAAACCATATCACTGGGACCCGAAATCTGTGGCGGGATCTTGGAACGGCCAGAGTACACCGGTTGCACGGTGAACTTCAAGACCTATTCCAAGTCCCACAAACTGAAAAGCGACTGTATAACTTCCCGGAAAACCAGCGGATTTTCCCCAATACACAGCCTGCCATTATTGATGAACAAGTCTTTGTGCGGGTACAAGAATTGCGGGAGAACAAGCGCCGTCCGGCCAAGCAAGCTGAACGGCATGACCTTTCAGCCATGCCGTCCTGCGACAATCAAATTACTTCCTTATGGGGGCGCGCCTTTCCGGTACAGCAGTCTTTCTTTTTTATCATATTCTATTTTTTCTGTTAATCTTCTCAGAATTTCCCGCTGGAACCACCGAAGGTATCACCGGAAGATGATGTATGGGTGCTGGAACCACCGTTACTATCCTCATTTTTCGGTTTTGCGGATTTTGATACTGTACTGTAGAGGTAAAAATCATTACTTCTGGTCACCTCCATACTGCCCTGCCGCACATAAGAAGCCGCCCGATCCTGTTTTCGCACAGTTTTCAGCTTTCTTCTCATATTTCCGGTCACCAGTAATCCTGCTACAAGCCCCACTGCAAGAGCGATCAGCAGATTTACCCCCACATCAAAAGGCTCCTTCGGAAGATTTTCCACATCGTATGGCTCTGCCTCATTTGCCTGTGTGATAAAATCATCGCATTCAGAGGCAAACTTATGAAACGCTTCGTTATAGTCACCGTCACTTAAATAAGGCTTCACCTGATCCATGATGTAGGACTGTCCGGCATCAGTAAACACTTCTATAGCATATCCGTGTGTTGCAATGGCCCAATTACGGTCTCCCATATCCAACAGGAATAAAATACCGTCACCATTTTTCCCCCTGTCCATATCCATGGTCAATAAAATAATCCTCCGCATACGCCTGGGCTGTTTTTCCCTCAAGACTGTTAACAGTAACGACCACAACATCTACCTGATCCCGCTCACTGATCTCATCCAGAGTACTGCTCAGGCTCTCCTGCTGCTCTGCATCCAGAAGTCCCGCCTGGTCATCCAGACGGCTTACGGTGCCTGCCCATACTGGAAAAGCACATGCCAGACACAAAAGGATCGATATCAAAAATACAGATATTCTTTTTTTCATGGCATCCACCTCCCTACAAAACCCAGATCAGATACAGGATAATATAAGTGATCACACCCACGACCCCCGTTGTTCCCAGGAACCATCGTGCAAAAGCGTTCTTGTCTGTAGGCAGATTTCCCACAAATTTCCCTGTCTGACCATTCATGGCAAATATGTAATTATCACCCTTCCACTTCGTCTGCAGGATCCATACGGGATATAACGCATATTTCGTTGTCCCGTTATGAAGCCGGATACTGGTATTCTCCGGTACCACACTGGCGTATCCTCTCACCGTATCCCGGAATGCAGCCTCTGTGCTGCGGCGGATACGCTCATTGGCACGTTCCTCACACTCGCTGGCTGTCACATCATATTTATCTGCAAAATATCCAGCCAGATACGCAGTCTGAAAATCCACCGCTTCTTTGAAATCAAAAGGCTCTATAGACTCCATCAGATCATTTTCCATGCTGGCAGAGCCATCCACCGGTACATGATCAAAACCAAGAGAACCACTTCTGTGTACTGCATAATAGCTGGTCTCCGTATAATCATAATCACTATCGCTCCAGAACCGGGTCTTTGTTGCACGGTAACGGATATCTGCGTCTGCGTCTGTGTCATACAGCCAAAACGGAACGTAGATGCCCTTAACCTCGCTGATATGATTCTCTGACTTAAATGCTTTCGGCAAAAGTCTCTTACCGGTAAGATGCTTTTTCAGCCTCTCCTTTGCCGCTTTCTTGTCCAGCTTAAACGGGATCACATAATCCGGCTTCAGTGCACCGGACAGCTGCCCGGTCATTACCACCGGACTTCCGCAAAACGGGCAGGCCGTTGCTGCCGTGTTGGCATCTCCCACGATCTCACCGCCACAGGACTTGCACACATAGGTACGCAGCCCCTCACTCTCCCCGTCCTGCCACTCACTGCCGGCCTCATCCGACCAGCTCATATCCTCAGGCTGCTCTTCCTCCACAGTCTGGGCATATTCCGATAACGTCCCGACATCAAACTCCGTATCACAAAACGGACACTTCATCTTTTGCACAGAACTGTCAAACTCTATGGAGCCACCACAGCACGGACACTTAAACTCCTGCATCTTCGCCATATATTCACCTCACTTCATCATTCTGTATCCAACAACCGGCAGGAGTTACCTTGCATTTTGCTCCTGACCATCTCTCTTTCTGATCTATACTGCATCCTCCGGTCCGAACGGATCACCGCACTCCGGGCAGAATTTCGGTGGATTCTCCGGATCTGCCGGTTCCCATCCGCACCTGCTGCAACGATACTGCATCTTCTTCTCCGGCTTCTTCGCTCCGCAGTTCATACAGAACTTGCCTTTATTCACCGTACCGCAGGAACAGGTCCAGCTGTCCTCCACCGGACGCGATGCACCACACTCCGGACAGAATTTCCCCGAAGAAACCGCACCACAACTGCAGGTCCAGGAACCAGCTGCAGCCGCAGCCCCTGCTCCGTTCCCTGCTGGCGAAACCGGCTGCGCTGCCTGCTGCTGTACACTCTGCTGCTGCGCCTGCTGCTTCTGGCCCATCTCAAACAACTGCTGCGCATTCAGACCACCTGCATTAGCAGCCATACCCATGCCCATAAAGCCAGTCATAGCCCCTGCTGAATTAGAAGCCGCAGCCTTCATAGCATCCGCCTGGGCCCCGGTCAGAGTAGCCGCAGCCATAGCAGGATCACGCATCATAGCCGTACGCTGAGCCTGCTTGATCATCTCGGCATCCTCATCCGGCAATGTCACAGAACCAAGTGCCACACTGACCACCTTAAGCCCACGAAGCTCCTCCCACTTGGCAGAAAGCACCTCATTCATGGCATTCTCCAGCTCCGTATTATGAGTCACGATCTGATTCGGACGCAACTCCAGCTCCGAAAGCCTTCCGAAAGCAGGCTGCAGCGCACTGATAAACTCCGCCTTCAGCTGTCCGTCCAGCTCCTCTCTGGTATACTCCCGCTCCACATTTCCACACACATTCGTATAAAAAAGAAGGGGATCCGCGATCCTGTAGGAATAAACACCATGACACCTCACAGCCACATCCACATCCAGCCCGATCCTGGAATCCACAACCCGGAACGGGATCGGATTAGCAGTACCAAACTTGTTATCCACAAGCTCCTTGGTATTAAAATAATACACCCTCTGATCCTTACCCGTATCACCGCCAAAAGCAAACCTCTTCCCGATCGTATCAAAAGTCTTCCTGATTCCGTCACCCAGACTACCTGAAAAAATACTCGGCTCCGTAGAAGCATCATACGTATACTCTCCCGGATCCGCACAAACCTCAACAACCTTTCCCTGCTCCACGATCATCATACACTGACCATCCGCCACAGCGATCCCGCTGCCGCTGGAAATGATATTATCACTCCCATGCTTATTGGAAGACCTGGAAGAAGACCTCTTCGTCCCCTTCACAACCATCACTTCTTTATCCATAGCCTCACAGTAAAAAAACTCCTTCCACTGATCCGCCAACGTACCACCCGCTGCACCCACAGCCGCTCTGATAAGACCCATAAATCCAACCCCTTTCTGAAAATTCATTCTTATTTACAATTTTACGATATTCCAAAGCTATCGTCACTCTCATTTCTGATAGTAACATCATTATTACACGAATTTTACCAAAAATCCACTTATTTCTATACAATATTACAATTGTCATATTCCCATCACATCCACAATTGTAGGCATATCCACACAGTCCATCTGCGCTGGCATCAAAGGCTATTCTCCCATCACATCCGCAATTCTAGGCACATCCGCAATCCAGGCTGACAGCGCAGCGCCTCAGCCGTCCCCCCAATCAAACACAAACTCAGCCATTGCAGTCGTCCAGCGCAGCGCTGACGACCCACAACCAACCGTCAAACGACACTATTTCTCACCGGAAGCACCAGCCGGGGAAGGGGATGCTGGATGGCTCTGCTTCTGCAGGAGGGGAGCTGATTCTTGGACGGCGGGAATCTGCGTTGTTTTCAAAAGTCCGCTGTCTGAGCGGCAGCAGGCCGCGAGTTCGGACTTTTAAAAACGCTTTTAGCAGATTTCCGGCGTCCTAGAAGCCAGCCCCCCGACGAAGCCGCAGACCAGCCAGCATCCCCTTCCCCGGCGTCCCTTCATCCGTTCGTTCGTCCGTTCGTCCACATACAAATACGAAAAAAAGACACCACGTCACAAAAAACGCAGTGCCTCTCTCATATTCAAGTTATTGCGAAAAAAGCATCAAGCAGAAGCCTGATCAGCCTTCTCAACCTCAGCAATCGCCTGCTTCCTCATAGGAATACGGCAATTCTTATTATTACCAAACTCAACAATAACATCTTCCTCAGTCATATCAATAACAACACCATAAAAACCACTGGTAGTAACAACACTGTCACCAACCTCCATGCTGTTCAACATAGTCTGAGTTCTCTTCTGCTCCTTCTTCTGCGGACGGATCATCATAAAATACATAATTCCAAACAGAACTACGATCCAGACAATACCAAGACCCGCGCTAAGTCCGCCAGCTGCCGCTGTAGATGATGCGATCATTTCAAATTCCTCCTGCTAAAAACAAATAATCTGCGGTACCCCCGCCGTTACTGACCTCTAAAAGTGTCACTTCGTACTATCATACACAAAAACCAAAAAACCTTCAAGAGTTTTCTTATAAAATCAAAGTAATTTACACAAATTTTATAAATAAAACTTACCGGTTCCCGTTGATCCTGCCTTCCTCAAAGCCTTCCAGACGCATCTTCTTATAAGCCGCAAAATTCCCTGCATCCAGCGCATCCCTGATCTCTTCCATCATATGATTATAGAAATACAGATTATGCAGAACACAAAGCCTCATGCCAAGCATCTCCTTCGCCTTCAGAAGATGACGGATATACGCTCTGCTGTAATGACGGCAGGTCGGGCACTGGCACTCCTCATCGATCGGTTTGGAATCCAGCTCATACTTTGCATTAAAAAGATTCATCTTGCCATGGTTGGTATACACGTGACCATGACGGCCGTTACGGCTGGGATATACACAGTCAAAAAAGTCAATACCACGCTCAACCCCCTCCAGGATATTGGCCGGGGTACCAACCCCCATAAGATACGTCGGCTTGTTCTGCGGCAAATGCGGAACTACCTCATCCAGGATCCGGTACATCTCCTCATGACTTTCACCAACTGCAAGGCCGCCCACTGCATAGCCGTCCAGATCCATCTCCGCGATAGCCTGGGCATGCTCAATACGGATATCTTCATAAACAGCCCCCTGGTTAATGCCAAAAAGAAGCTGGTTCTTGTTAATGGTATCCGGCAGACTGTTCAGACGAGCCATCTCATCCTTGCATCTTTTAAGCCAGCGTGTTGTACGCGCTACCGATTTCTGTACATAATCCCTGTCTGCCACACTGCTTGGGCACTCATCAAAAGCCATTGCAATGGTAGAAGCCAGATTTGACTGGATCTGCATGCTCTGCTCCGGTCCCATAAAAATCTTATGACCATCGATATGAGAGTTAAAATACACGCCCTCTTCCTTGATCTTACGAAGCTTCGCCAGCGAAAACACCTGGAATCCGCCGGAATCGGTAAGGATCGGTCTGTCCCAGTTCATAAATTCATGAAGACCTCCCAGCTGTTTTACCACCTTGTCGCCAGGGCGCACATGAAGATGATAGGTATTGGACAGCTCTACCTGTGTACCGATCTCATGAAGATCCACAGTGGAAACTGCACCTTTAATTGCTGCAATTGTTCCTACATTCATAAAAACAGGAGTCTGGATCGTTCCGTGGACCGTCTTAAACTCGCCCCTTTTCGCTCTTCCTTCTGTTGTGATCAGTTTATATTCTGCCATTTCATTTCCCTTCTAAAAACATTTTAAAGTTGTCTCTGCCCAGCATCTGCGTCGCAGATACAGCCATAACCAACTGCGATGCAAATATCTTTCAAAACTTTTAGTCAATATCATAACACATTTTTTTCTTTACGGCTACTGATTGTTAAACTTTTACATTGCCATTTTTTAAACGATATCGTATAATATAGAATATTCGCTTAAAAATCCTTTATAATAAGAAGAAACAACTCCCATCTGACAGAAATGTCAGAGTCGGGCAACCCCTGTATAGATACAACGAGGAGGAAATCAATTTTTTATGAAGAAACACACACTTGGAATTGACATTGGTTCCACCACTGTTAAGATTGCGATCTTAGACGAAAACGATACGCTTGTCTTCTCCGACTATGAGAGACATTTTGCAAATATCCAGGAAACCCTTGCAGATCTTCTTCAGAAAGCTGAGGATCAGCTTGGTGAACTGACACTCTGTCCGGTCATTACAGGTTCCGGCGGACTGACACTTGCCAATCATCTGGAAGTACCTTTTGTACAGGAGGTTATCGCCGTATCCACTTCCCTGCAGAAGCTGGCACCAAAGACGGATGTTGCTATCGAGCTTGGAGGCGAGGATGCCAAGATCATCTATTTCGAAAACGGAAATGTAGAGCAGCGTATGAATGGCATCTGTGCCGGCGGTACCGGTTCCTTCATTGACCAGATGGCATCTCTGCTCCAGACCGATGCACCAGGTCTTAATGAATACGCCAAACATTACAAGGCACTTTATCCCATTGCGGCACGTTGCGGTGTTTTCGCAAAAACAGATATCCAGCCACTGATCAACGACGGAGCAACTAAGGAAGACCTTTCTGCCTCCATTTTCCAGGCAGTTGTCAACCAGACCATTTCTGGTCTTGCCTGCGGTAAACCGATCCGCGGACACGTTGCCTTCCTTGGCGGGCCTCTTCACTTCCTTTCTGAGCTGAAGACTGCTTTTATCCGAACCCTGAAGCTGGATGATGAACATATTATCGCACCAGACAACTCTCATCTGTTCGCAGCCATCGGCTCCGCCCTGAATGCAAAGCAGGATGTTACCGTTTCCCTGACTGAACTGAAGGAACGCATGCGGACTACCATCAAGCTGGATTTTGAGGTAGAACGTATGGAGCCGCTTTTTGCTACAGAGGACGACTACCAGGCTTTCCATGACCGTCAGAGTGCCTACAGGGTAAAAACCGGAGATCTTTCCACCTATAAGGGAAAATGCTTCCTGGGGATCGACGCCGGCTCTACCACAACAAAAACCGCGCTGGTAAGCGAAGACGGAACTCTTCTTTATTCCTTCTACAGCAGTAACAACGGAAACCCGCTAAAAACCACCATCAACTCCATCAAGGAGATTTACAGCCTTCTTCCGGAAGATGCAGAAATTGCTTTTTCCTGCTCCACCGGTTACGGCGAAGCCCTGATCAAAGCGGCACTTCTTCTTGACGAAGGTGAAGTCGAAACCGTTTCCCATTATTACGCAGCTGCTTTCTTTGATCCTGAAGTAGACTGCATTCTGGATATCGGCGGTCAGGATATGAAATGTATCAAGATCCGTAACCAGACTGTTGACAGTGTACAGCTCAACGAAGCATGTTCCTCAGGCTGCGGTTCCTTTATCGAAACCTTTGCAAAATCTCTGAACTACACAGTACAGGACTTTGCAAAAGCAGCTCTTTTTGCAAAACATCCCATTGATCTTGGAACACGCTGTACTGTATTTATGAATTCCAAAGTTAAGCAGGCCCAGAAGGAAGGCGCTGAGGTTTCCGATATCTCCGCTGGTCTTGCCTACTCCGTTATCAAAAACGCCCTCTACAAGGTTATCAAGGTTTCCGATGCTTCCGAGCTTGGCAAGCATATCGTTGTACAGGGTGGTACCTTCTATAATGACGCAGTTCTCCGCAGCTTTGAGAAGATTGCCAACTGCCAGGCCATCCGCCCGGATATCGCCGGGATCATGGGTGCCTTCGGTGCTGCTCTGATCGCAAGGGAGCGCTATCAGGAGGGTGAAAAAACCTCCATGCTTTCCATCGATCAGATCAACAGCCTCCAGTACACCACCTCCATGGCAAACTGCCGCGGATGTACCAACAACTGCCGTCTGACCATCAACAAATTCTCCGGCGGCCGTCAGTACATCAGCGGAAACCGCTGTGAGCGCGGACTTGGAAAGGAAAAGAACAAGGATCATATCCCGAACCTTTTCGATTACAAATATAAGAGGCTCTTTTCCTATGAACCACTTTCCGCAGATAAGGCTACCCGTGGACAGGTTGGTATCCCACGTGTTCTGAACATGTTTGAAAATTACCCGTTCTGGTATACCTTCTTTACAGAGCTGAAATACCAGGTGGTACTTTCTCCTACTTCCACACGTAAGATCTACGAGCTGGGTATCGAATCCATCCCAAGTGAATCCGAATGCTACCCGGCCAAGCTTGCTCACGGACATGTCACATGGCTGATCCGTAACGGTGTGAAGTTTATCTTCTACCCATGCATCCCTTACGAACGCAACGAGTTCCCGGATGCGGTCAACCATTATAACTGCCCGATCGTTACTTCCTATGCGGAAAATATCAAGAACAATGTGGACGAGCTCAGTGATCCATCCATCACCTTCCGCAACCCGTTCCTGGCATTTACTTCCGAGGATATCCTAACAAACCGCCTTGTGGAAGAATTCCAGGATATTCCTGCCGCCGAGGTCAAAGCTGCTGCCCACAAGGCCTGGGAAGAACTTGCAGCCGTACATACGGATATCCAAAAAAAGGGTGAGGAAACCCTGCAGTACCTGAAAGAAACCGGCCGCCGCGGAATCGTTCTTGCAGGCCGTCCATACCATATTGACCCGGAAATCCACCACGGTATCCCGGATATGATCAACAGCTACGGAATCGCCGTATTTACCGAAGACTCCGTTGCACACCTTGGACATCTGGAGCGTCCCATCCGTGTCAACGACCAGTGGATGTATCACTCCCGTCTCTACTCTGCCGCAAATTTTGTAAAAACAAGAGAAGATCTGGATCTGATCCAGCTGAATTCCTTCGGATGCGGACTTGATGCCGTTACCACCGATGAGGTTTATGAGATTCTGGATGGAAGTGACAAGATCTACACCTGCCTGAAGATCGATGAGGTCAACAACCTGGGTGCGGCAAGGATCCGTATCCGTTCCCTGATCGCTGCTATCCGTGCAAAACAGGCACAGAATAAAAAAAGGAACATCAAGCCGGCTTCCATTGAGAAGATATCCTTTACCAAGCAGATGCGTAAGGAGTACACCATTCTCTGCCCGCAGATGTCTCCATTCCACTTCGGAATCTTTTGAGGCTGCTTTTAAGGCATCCGGCTATAACCTGGAAGTCCTCCCCAACGACAACAAGCATGCTGTTGATGTGGGCCTTAAATATGTAAACAACGATGCCTGCTATCCGTCCCTGATGGTTGTGGGACAGATCATGGATGCTCTTCTTTCCGGCAAATATGACCTGAACAAAACTGCAGTCATCATGTCTCAGACAGGCGGCGGCTGCCGTGCCTCCAACTATATCGCATTCATCCGCCGTGCTCTGAAAAAAGCCGGCATGGAACAGATTCCGGTTATCTCCCTCAACTTAAGCGGACTGGAGAGCAACCCTGGCTTTAAGCTGACACTGCCGCTGATCAGGCGCATCGTTTACGGTGCCGTATTCGGTGATATCCTGATGAAATGCGTATATCGCATGCGTCCTTACGAGCTGGAAAAGGGTATCGTAAACCGCAAGCACAAAATCTGGGAGCAGCGCGTCATTGCCTTCGTAACAGGCAGCAGCGTCAGCCATGGTACCTTCCAAAAAAATGTGCCGTGAGATGGTCCATGATTTTGATACAATCCCGATCTCCGATGAGAAAAAGCCTCGCGTTGGTATCGTAGGTGAGATCCTTGTCAAGTTCCTGCCTGCTGCCAACAACCACCTGGCAGATCTTCTGGAGGCAGAGGGGGCAGAACCGGTTGTTCCGGATCTTATCGACTTTATCTGCTACTGCTTCTACAACCAGAATTTCAAGGTTGAAAAGCTTGGATTCAAGAAATCCAAGGCAACCATCGCAAATCTTGGCCTCAGAGCCATCGACTGGCTGAGAAAAACAGCAAATGAGGCCCTGGAGCAGAGCCGCCACTTTACACCGGCCGCAGATATCCGTGATCTTGCAAAAATGGCTGCGCCCATCGTTTCTGCCGGAAATCAGACCGGTGAAGGATGGTTCCTGACCGGAGAGATGATGGAACTCATCCATGGCGGTATCCCGAACATCGTCTGCATCCAGCCTTTTGGATGCCTGCCGAACCACATCGTAGGAAAAGGTGTCATCAAGGAAGTTCGCCGTGAGCATCCGGAAGCCAACATTGTTGCCATCGACTACGATCCAGGTGCCAGCGAAGTAAATCAGCTGAACAGGATCAAGCTTATGCTTTCCACAGCACAGAAGAATCTGCATAAAGACGATAAAAAAGACGCATAACAAGAAATGCAGGTTACAAACATCTTTTTCCCAAAAAACAAATTCAAAGCTGCACAGCCGCAGGATCCCTGCCGGCTGTGCAGCTCTTTTTATTTCAGATATGATTCCTGTCAGACAGATTTTTTCTCTGATCCATCACTCTTCACAGGAGGCTTTGCACGGAGCATCAAAGCTCGGGTTAAAGGCATAGAAATTTTTGGCATCCAGCTGCTCCTGCACGGATCTCAGTGCTTCACCGAAACGCTGGAAATGGACTACCTCTCTTGCCCGAAGGAAACGGATGGGATCTGCAACCTCCGGGATATTTTTCACCACCCGGAGGATATTATCGTAGGTGGAGCGTGCCTTCTGTTCTGCTGCCAGATCTTCAAACAGATCCGTGATCGGATCACCCTTACTCTGGAATTCGCAGGCATTAAAGGGCACTCCACCTGCAGCCTGCGGCCAGATTCCCACCGTGTGGTCAATATAATACGGCCCAAGTCCGCTGTTCTCGATTTCTTCCATAGAAAGATCCTTTGTCAGCTGATGGACAATGGTGGACACGATTTCCAAATGTGCCAGTTCTTCTGTTCCCACATCATTGAGCACTGCCGCGACCATCCGGTTCGGTGCGGTAAAACGCTGGGAAAGATACCGCATGGAAGCTCCTATTTCTCCGTCCGGCCCACCATACTGGCTGGATATAAACTGTGCCAGCTTTGCGTTAGGCGTCTTGATATTTACAGGATACTGGAGTCTTTTTTCATAATTCCACATACCTTATCTGCACCCTCCTTCCTGTTCCCATGGAAACGGCTGTTCCATCCACTGCCATGACTTAAGATTGCTGTCGTTTCCGGTATCAATGGTCAGCGGTCCATAAAATTTTGCATATTTTTCCAGAAGCTCATTTCTTCTTGCTGAAAGCTCACTGTAATATTCAAGAGCTCTTTTTTCTTTTGGATGCGTATCCAGAAAAAGGAGAAGATCGTCAATGGCAAAGCTTACCTGGTCAATAAACTGCAGCAGTTCTTTTTTGGAAGTACAATTTCCATACATCATCGACTTCCTCCTCTCCTGCCGCAGAACGGCTTGCAAAGCTCAGGGAAAATAGTTCCGACCTGAAGAGCTTTTTTCAGCTCAAAGGTAGGCGCAAATTCCTGGTATGGCACATACGCCATTGCAGGAACCTGTTTTGCCATATCAGAAAATGATCGATCCGTCCGGCCTGCCATCCCGCTATTCATCCCACAGGTATACTGATATGGCCGGCAGCCCGAACGATTCATCTGAAATCGGTCCATAATCGAAATCCTTTCATTCATGATCACGCTATATTTTATGACCGTTTTTTAAACTTGTGAAAACAGGAATGTTCACTTTCCTTCATATATATCTATCTTTCTGCCATTTTTTTCTATATATACAGGAAAATATTACTGTTTAAAAATCAGATATACAGTGCTATAATATCCTTGCCTATCTTTACACGGATGGGCGCTTTTACTTATGATTTGTAGCCCTGACCGGCTATTGAAGGAGGAAATTATGCAGGTAATTATTGTAGGCTGCGGAAAAGTCGGTAGAAATCTTGCAGAGCAGCTTCAGGCAGAGGATATTGATATCACTCTTGTCGACGTTATTGCCGACAAGATCAATGATCTCTGCGAAAATATCGACGCTATGGGAATCGTCGGTAATGGTGCCAGCATCAATACTTTAATGGAGGCAGGTGTTGATACTGCAGATATTCTGATCGCAGTTACCGCTTCTGACGAGTTGAACCTTCTCTGCTGTCTGATCGCGCAGAAGGCCAACCACTGTCAGACCATCGCCGCGTCCGTAACCCCATTTATGAAAAAGAAATCGGATTCATCAAAGAACGTCTTGGTGTTACCATGATCATTAACCCGGAGTTTGCCGCTGCCCAGGAAATTTCACGGCTTCTCCGTTTTCCATCTGCGATCAAGATTGACACCTTTGCACGTGGTCGTGTAGAACTTCTCAAGTTTAAAGTTCTCCCGGAATTCAAGCTGGACGGAATGAGCGTTTCCCAGATCTCAGATGCTTTCCGAAGTGATATTCTGGTCTGCGCGATCGAGAGCCGTGACAATGTATCCATTCCTGGTGGTGATCACATTATACACGACGGAGATATGGTTTCCATTCTGGCCTCTCCGCTTAATGCAGCGGCATTTTTCCGTAAGATCGGTCTCAAGACCAATCAGGTCAAAAACTGTATCATCGTAGGTGGCGGAACCATTTCCTATTATCTTGCCCATGCACTTCTGGGTATGAAGATCAGTGTCAAGATCATCGAGCAGAACAAAAACCGCTGTGAGCACTTAAGCGAACTGCTTCCAGATGCGACTATCATCAATGGTGACGGAACGAACCGTTCTCTTCTGCTAGAAGAAGGACTTTCCGAGTCCGAATCCTTTGTCACTCTGACAAATCTGGATGAGGAGAATGTATTTCTTGCTCTCTTTGCCAAAAGCATCTCCGATGCCAAGCTGGTTGCCAAGGTCAACCGTCTGGAATTTGATGATGTCATCGACTCCCTGGATATCGGAAGTGTCATCTACCCGAAAAATATCACTGCTGATTATATCCTGCAGTATGTCCGTGCCACTCAGAACAGCATCGGCAGCAATGTAGAAACCCTTTATCATATTCTGGATGGCAATGCAGAAGCACTGGAATTTGCGATCCGTGAGGAATCTGCCGTAACTTATATCCCTCTTGCAGAGCTGAATCTCCGCAAGAATCTTCTGGTGGGATGCCTGAACCGCAACGGCCGCATCCGCATTCCCCGTGGTCAGGATATGATCCAGGTGGGAGATACCGTGAATCATCGTAACCACTCACAAGGGGCTTCGCGACATCACAGATATACTTGAAAAATAGAGGTACTGCCAAATGAATTATTCGATTATTATTTATATCCTGGGATGGATCATGAATGTGGAGGCTGTCTGTATGCTGGTTCCCGGCATCACTGCCCTTATCTACCGCGAAAAATCCGGTATTGCCTTCCTGATCACGATTCTGGCATGTCTGGCCATCGGTGTTCCACTGGTCAGCCGCAAACCGTCCAAGAAAGCGTTTTACGCCCGTGAAGGCCTTGTGACTACTGCTTTAAGCTGGATCGTCCTCAGTATTGTCGGTGCTGTGCCGTTTGTGCTCAGCGGGGCTATCCCGAATCCCATTGATGCTTTTTTTGAGATTGTTTCCGGTTTCACTACAACCGGTTCCAGTATTCTCTCCGATCCATCACAGATGCCTTACAGCATCAATATCTGGAGATGTTTTTCCCACTGGATCGGTGGTATGGGTGTTCTGGTATTTATCCTGACACTGCTTCCGCTTGCAGGTGGCTATCATATGAACCTTATGAAGGCAGAAAGCCCCGGTCCTTCCGTAGGAAAGCTTCTTCCAAAAGTCCAGTCAACTGCCAAGATCCTGTACAAGATCTACATTGCACTCACTGTTGCACTGATCATCCTCCTGCTTCTTGGGGGGATGCCTCTTTACGACAGTCTCTGTGCAGCATTTGGAACTGCCGGAACCGGTGGGTTCGGAATCAAATCCGACAGTATGGGAAGCTACAGCTTATATATTCAGATCGTCATCACCATCTTTATGATCCTGTTTGGCGTAAACTTCAATGTCTATTTTCTTCTTCTCACCAGGAAGTTTTCTCAAGCATTGAAATCTGAAGAGGTCCGCTGCTACTTCTTTGTGATCATCGCTTCTGCCCTGATGATCACATTCAATGTCCGACATCTGTTTGACAATGTGTGGGAAGCACTTCAACAGGCATTTTTCCAGGTTGGTTCTATTATCACCACCACCGGTTATGCCACTACGGATTTTAACCAGTGGCCTGCGGTATCCAGAACGATCCTGGTACTGCTTACCTTCTGTGGTGCCTGTGCCGGCAGTACAGGCGGCGGAATCAAGATTTCCCGTCTTCTGCTTCTTGCAAAATCCGTCCGCAAGGAACTGCATCTTTATCTGCATCCCAATGCAGTAAAAAAGATCAAAATGGACGGAAAAGCGGTGTCTCACGAAGTTATGCGTGCCACCAATATTTATATGATCGTTTATCTGATGATCGTGGCTACATCTATCTTTATCATCAGTTTTGATGAATTTGATCTTGTAACAAATTTCACAGCCGTAGTCACCACTTTAAACAATGTGGGTCCCGGTCTTTCCCTGATCGGTCCTACCGGAAACTTCGGGATCTTTTCTCCGCTGTCCAAGCTGGTCCTTTCTTTTGATATGCTGGCCGGCCGACTGGAGCTATTTCCGATCCTGATTCTTTTTCTTCGTGAAACCTGGAAGAAATTCTGATAAAACAAAAATCGGAGAACTGATATGTTATCATCAGCTTCTCCGATTTTTTTCTCCTGATACAGGCACGCTCCTGCCTGATGCTTATTGCTTTTCGCAATTGAAGCAGAGGCTTTCCCTGGTTCGGTTAACATTCCGCCTCTCATTTATTCATGTATATATTCGTCATATTTTGCTATATTCGTGGCATAAATTGTTCTTTTCACATTTATTTCAAATGTTAGACACACTTTCTTCACATTTTTGCTGTATATTATAGGTCATAGAAGGTGATGAACTTTCTATAATATTTTTCTTTTTCATACGCGCCGGTACGAAAGTACCGGCCTCCTTCCATTTACGGAGTATTTTTTTCCACTCCCTCATAATCGAAATCAGGAATAAAGCTTTCTGAAGCAGTTTCTCCTTCCTGGATAAATCCATTCTGAATCCCCATATCCACAGCAGCATCCAGAACTTTTTCATACTCTCTTTTTGTAACTTTCCGGTTTAATTCCTTAAATTCCACAAATTTTCTCACCGGCGTATACTGATTCATAATACTGATATAAATATCCTCCCCATAGGTTTCATGAAGATACCTCAGAGCTTTTATGGAATTTCCTGTATGTCCCGGCAGGATCAGATGCCGGACAATGGTTCCCTTCCGGATGTATCCATCCTCTCCAAACTCACATTTCCCGGTCTGACGCACCATCTCTCCAATTGCAGCCTTTGCAGCCTGCACATAATCCGGCGCATAAGAAAATTTCTGTGCAAGCTCCGGATCCAGATATTTCAGATCCGGGAGATAAATGTCCACATATCCTTCCAGAAGCTTCAGGGTTTCTGTTTTTTCATACCCACTGGAATTATACACCACCGGAATATCCAGACCATTCCTTCGGGCCATATCCAGTGCCTCTATGATCTGTGGTACATAGTGTGCACCTGTTACCAGATTGATGTTTGCAGCTCCTTTTTCCTTCAGTTCCAGAAAAATCTCTCCAAGCCGTTCCACACTTACAGCCCGTCCCCTGCTCCCGATGGCAATATCATGATTCTGGCAGAAACAGCAGCGCAGCCCGCATCCGGAAAAGAACACCGCTCCGGAACCTTTTGTTCCGGAAATGCAGGGTTCCTCCCACATATGCAGTGCTGCTCTTGCCAGATAAATTCTCTCATCCATGCCACAGAAGCCTTTTTTCCCTGCACCCCGGTCTGCCAGGCATTCTCTTGGACAAAGAGCACAAGCTGACATAATTTCTTCCGTACAGTGTGCGCTCCCTGCCATACTGCTGATTTTATTTTCATTCTCCACTTTCACTTTTCTCCTGATCTTTCTTCCATTATCGTTATTTTCTCTACTAGTTTAGCACATCACGTCTGCTGCCAACAAGTCTTTCTCTGTTTACACTATATCCTTAATATAGTACAATGGATTTCATGAAATCTTAAGAATTTACCCCTTTCGTCTTAATTTCCGACTGCTATTCTAACAACATCAGGGAGGTACAAAAAAGTGGCTAACATACTTGTTTGCGATGACGACAAAGACATCGTGGAAGCTATCGAAATCTATCTTACACAGGAAGGCTATCGCATTCTGAAAGCCTATGACGGACAGGAAGCGCTGGATATCCTGAACAGCGAAACTGTAGATCTGCTGATCATCGATGTGATGATGCCCCGTCTCGACGGAATCCGGGCAACAGTCAGGATCCGGGAAAGCAATCCTCTGCCCATCATCATCCTGTCCGCAAAATCTGAAGACACGGACAAAATCCTGGGCCTTAACATCGGTGCAGATGACTATATCACCAAACCTTTCAATCCTCTGGAGCTGATCGCCAGGGTAAAATCCCAGCTGCGCCGGTACACACAGCTTGGCTCCGCTGCACCGGCATCATCGGAACACATCTACACAACCGGAGGTCTTACGGTAAACGATGACAAAAAAGAGGTGCTGGTAGATGGAGAAGCGGTACGGATGACGCCCATCGAATATAATATCCTGCTTCTTCTCATGAAAAATCCCGGACGTGTTTTTTCCACCACGCAGATCTACGAGAGCATCTGGAATGAAGATGCTCTGGCCGCGGATAACACGGTAGCTGTCCACGTCCGTCACATTCGCGAAAAGATTGAGATCAACCCCAGGGATCCCCGCTATCTGAAAGTTGTCTGGGGCCTGGGCTATAAAATCGAAAAACTGAGCCGGTGAGCCAGCCGGCCATGAAGTATCTGTGCTTCAGAAAGGGGTATTATGAATAAAAAATAAACATACGGAAAAAAAAGCGTTCATTTATGCGCATTCCTGCTCTTGTCCTTGCACTTATCCTGCCTCTGATCATGGTCTTTTCAGCGGCACTGGTGATCCAGGCAGGTATCCGGATGGACTCTGCCGAGGATCTTAAAACAAAGGATTATTTCCAGACCTCTGCTTTTGCTGACAGCTTTTACTCAAAAGCTTCCACGATCCTGTCCGGAATCTCAGCCAGAGAAATCCTGGATAAAACAAACGAAGCTGCATACATTGATCTCGGAGAGCTTTATAACGGAGATTCTCTCTCCTTCAAAAACACCTCCGGACTAGCCTATTCCTTCAATGATCTTAAGGAATGGAGCTCACAGACGATCCATTCCAATGATAGCTGGATCGTCCTGAGCCTTACCACCCCGGAGGGTGAAACAAAATATATGTACTATTCCGATTTCAAAAAAGCTCTGGAAGACGGAACCCTGCAGCTAAATGCCAACTCCGGTGCCCTGAAATACGAGGGAATTTCCCAGAAAGACTGGACTGAGCGTATTCTTTCCTCTCTGAGCGCCGAATATGCAGACGGCGGCATCCAGTCACAGGAACCTCTGAAAAACATCACAGACAAAAACGGAAACGTGGTTTACACAGATGTGGCAAATATGCTCACTCCGATCCTTGAAATCCCCTGTGCACCGGAAGGTTACGACAGTCTCCTGGATTACATGAATTCCACCTCATCCAAAACCAGGAATTTCAAAGGGAACCTGAACGATGCCTTTGAGCAGCTGGATAATGCCCGGGATCTTTTTTCCAGCTGGACAGAAGCTGCTCAGACACTGGAGGAGTACAGCAGTGATAATTCCAATATCCATTATGCCTATACGGATAACACCTCACAGAAAATCTTCACAAATACAGATGCAGCCTATACTTCCGACCTGACTGATATTTCCGGTTTTTCAGACAAAAAGCCTTACGTGTTTCTAAGTGTCAACGAAGCTGCCACAGATGAAAAAAATGCCCGGAATGGTCTTATGAACCTGAACCTTTCCGCTGCTGCAACCCCTTCTGTAGGAAACTGGATCGATCTCCTTCGAAACTCCACATACGATGAAAACTGCAGTTTTCTTGCCTGGATCGATGATACCAGCCTTCCTGTACAGGATTCCATTAAAACTGACAGACAGCATTTCCTGACTTACCATACTTTATTTATCCCGGCTGCTGTGATCACCGCGATCAGTTTTCTGCTCTTTATCATAGATTTTATCTGGCTTACTGTCCACACCGGAAGAAGAAATTCCGCTAGCGGTAATACAGACACTGCTCAACCAGAACTGAACTTTTTTGACAGGATCTATACGGAAGCAGCAGCAGGACTCGTGTGTATCCCGGCACTTGGTGTATTGACCGCAGGACTGAGCATGCAAGCTTCCACCTATAACCTTGTCTCCTCCCTGATCATCCTGGGTATCACGATTTTCCTGATCACGTGCCTGTTCTGGATCGGCTATTTAAGCCTGATCCGCAGGATCAAAGCTCGCACCCTGTGGAAAAACAGCCTGCTTCGCAAATGCCTGAAGCTTCCCCGTCTGTGTCTTTGCAAAGCCGGTAAGCTGATCGATTTTTTCTCCAGGAATACCATCAGCAGAATACGCATGATAGTGGGACTTGGCGTATTTCTATTCCTTGAATTTTTCTTCAGTGCCCTGCTCGCGGCATCTGATGGATGGTTCCTGATGTTTTTGCTTCTATTTCTTCTGGATCTGGGCGCGCTTTTCTGCGTCTACAAAATTGCTCTTGGGCGGGAACTCCTCCTTGATGGTCTGAAACGGATCACCGATGGAGAGCTCACTTACAAGATCCCGGAAAAGGAACTCCGTGGTGATCAGAAGGCAATGGCACAGTATATCAACCGCATTGGTGACGGGCTGGACGCTGCCGTGGAAAAAAGCCTCAAAGATGAGCGTATGAAAACCGAATTGATCACCAATGTCTCCCATGATCTGAAACGCCGCTGACTTCCATCATCAATTACATTGATTTGCTGAAAAGGCTGAACCTCAAAGATCCGGAAGCACTGAAATATCATTGAGATCCTGGACTCAAAGGCACATCGTCTGAAAAGTCTGACCGAAGATGTAGTGGAAGCTTCCAAAGCCAGTAGCGGAAATCTTTCTCTGGAAATGACGGAACTGAACTTTGTGGAAATGCTTTACCAGGTGATGGGTGAATTCGAAGAACGGATGGAAAACAGACATCTGACCCTGATGACACATCTGCCTGATTCTCCTGTCATGATCTATGCCGATGGCAGACGGATGTGGCGTATCCTTGAAAATCTTTTCGGCAATATTCTGAAATATGCCATGGAGAACACAAGGGTCTATGCGGAAGTTCTTCTGGAAAAAGATCAAGTCATCTTTACTCTGAAAAATATTTCCGCACAGCCTCTGAACATTCCGGCAGAAGAACTGACCGAACGTTTCATCCGCGGCGATGTTGCCAGAAATACAGAAGGCAGCGGACTTGGATTATCCATCGCACAGAGCCTTACCCAGCTTCAAGGTGGCACCTTTAAACTTTATCTGGACGGTGACCTTTTCAAAGTCTGCTTAAGTTTTCCACAGAAGATCTCTCCCACAGCCTTATCCGCACCGGAAGATCCTCATTCCGAAACACCTTCTTAACCATTCATAAAAAAACAGCAGCGGAAGCCCTGATGATATGATGAATCAGGAGCCAGGCTGCTGTTTTTCTCTTATTTTTGTTCTCTTTTACACTTTAATGGTGATCTCACGGTCTGTCCGGTTATATTTATAATACCGGACTCCGGCTGCATCCAGCATTTTTTTGGATGCGATCACCGACGGAGTATCTGCATATTTATCACAGTCGTATACGATAGTCCTGATCCCTGCCTGGATAATAGCCTTGGCACATTCGTTGCAAGGAAACAGGGACACATAAAGCTTGGCACCTTCCAGACTTCCTCCTCGGTAGTTCAGGATGGCATTGAGCTCACTGTGTGTCACATAAAGATATTTGGTATCCAGCGGATCTCCTTCTCTTCCCCAGGGAAACTCATCATCGGAACATCCATTTGGAAATCCATTGTACCCCATTGACAGGATCTTGTTATCTTCACTTACGATACAGGCACCAACCTGTGAATGCGGGTCCTTGGAACGCATGCCGGAAAGCATGGCAACACCCATAAAATACTCATCCCAGGAAAGATATCCCTGTCGTTTCTGTCCTTTTTTATCCATACAGAATCCTCTTTTTCTATTGGTTTCTTACTGATCGATCAATCCTCGATCATGTTGATCCTTCTGATATGACGCTCATCCCCGGAAAATGGTGTATCCAGGAATGTATCCACGATCTTCAGAGCAAGTCCCGGTCCTACTACACGACCGCCCATGGCCAGAATGTTGGCATCGTTATGAAGTCTTGTTGCCTCTGCAGTAAAGCAATCTGTACAAAGTGCAGCACGGATTCCCCTGAATTTATTAGCAGTGATAGAAATTCCGATACCTGTTCCGCAGATCAGGATTCCTTTCTCACACTCACCGTCCACGATCACCTGTGCTACTTTCTTTCCATAAACAGGATAGTCTACAGATTCCGGACCATTGCATCCAAAATCTTTGTACTCCAGTCCTCTCTCTTCCAGATGCTTCTTTACCTCCTGCATCAGCTCATAGCCGCCATGATCACATCCCAGTGCTATCATTTTCTTTCTCCTCCTCAACGTTGATAATTTTATGACCAGCCGCTTTCAGTAAGCGGTTCATGATCGCCTGTCCCATTCTTGGTGTAAAAAATGCCTCTGAATAAATGGCACTTACATTACAGCTGTCAAAATCACGCAGGACCTCGTACAGATGATGCGCGATGGTTTCTTCCTGCTCCCGGCTTCCGATACTCTTTACGATTCCATGTGAATATCGGCCTTTTGTTTCATCTGTTGCGATGATCCCCACCGTCAGTCCCTTCTCCTCAGCCTCTCCGGCTCTTTTTTCAATCTCCGCGATCACACCCTCTGTGGACCCCTCCACAATGGCAAGATCTGCCTTTGGTGCATAATGACGGTATTTCATTCCCGGTGCTTTTGGATGGACCTTGCTGTCCGGTTTGATCAGCCCCTTATCCATCCTTACATCTCCAAGTGTTTCCCGGAGCATTTCCAGGGAAATATATCCCGGCCGCAGGACTACCGGTATGTCTTCTGTAAAATCTACAATAGTCGATTCCAGACCGATGTTTACCTGTCCTCCATCAATGATCATATCAATGGCTTCTCCCAGATCCTCTGCCACATGTCCCGCTGTCGTAGGACTTGGTCTTCCGGAAGTATTGGCACTTGGCGCTGCCACATATCCGCCAGCCGCAAGGATCAGCTCCTGTGCGATACGGTCACTTGGAAAACGTACTGCCACACTGTCCAGTCCTCCGGTTGTTTCCTTTGGCACGATATCTGCTTTGGGAAGGATCATTGTCAGCGGACCCGGCCAGTACTTCTCAGCCAGTACTCTGGCTTTTTCAGGAACCTCCGTAACGATCTTATCCAGGTCACGGATATCTGCGATATGTACGATCAGCGGATTGTCCGAAGGTCTTCCCTTGGCTGCATAGATCTTCATCGATGCTTTCGGATCCAGGGCGTTTCCTCCGAGACCGTATACAGTCTCTGTGGGAAATGCCACAAGCCCGCCGTTTTTCAGGATCTCGCCACCTCGGGCAATTGCCTTTCTGTCTATATTCTCCGCTGTCATAACTGCTATTTCTGCTTTCATTTTACGCTCCATTTACTGTCTGATATAAATCCCCTGCTCTTCAATAAAATCTTCCAGATCCTGAAGGGCATCCTGTGCCCAGGTTTCGGATTTCTGAAAAGTCTCCGGGAAAAACATGTCTTTTACTATTTTTTTACCTGTTTCTGTTTTAAAGATCTTCTCTGCACTTTTCTTTATATGTTCTTTATCCAGTCCATCTTCAAAATAATTAACCAGAAAATCAGCTTCCACAAGGATCTGATAATCCAGCCCGTCAATATCCTTATAGGTATGATGATGTCCTACCAGATATTCCACTCTGCGGATCACCCTCTCCTGAAAGCCCAGTGCGGTAAGCATCTCTCTGGCAGCTGCCGGACCTTCTGCTTCCTGCGTCTTTCCATCAGAGCGTCCGTATTTTTCCATACCGACTTTGATCCCGATATCATGAACGAGAGCCGCAGCTTCCAGAACATGCATCGTATCTTCATCCAGACCTTCACTCTGGCCGATCAGCCTTGAAAGATCATGCACCTTCACAAAATGCTGGATATGCTTCGGATCCCCCTGATAATAATGGATCATTTCCATATAAAGTCTGTCGATTCTGTTCATAATATCCTCCTCTCTGCTGCCATCCTGCAACTGTCACTTTTTTCTGTATACTGCTCAGCAGAAATCTCCTGCTGAGCATATCCGTTAACAGATAGCTACATAATAGTTACATTATAGCGTTATTATGGAAAAAATGTCAATCCTGCTCCACTTTCACAATGTAGGTTCCTGACATATCATCTTCAAAGACAATGCTTCCCAAACTCTGAAGAACACTGTCATTAAGCCCTGTTCCATATTTTTCTTTTTCCTGTTCTCCTACAAAGATATAAGAAATATCATAACGGCTGATCAGTTTTTTTACCGTCTCTGTATCTGTGGAAGTATAAATAGTCTGGATGTCCGCACTTTTTTCATTGAGGTCAGGTACATTATTTCTCCAGAGCCATTCATGCACATACCATCCCAGTACGGTCGGAAGCCCCGTAGATGCAGAAACTCTCTCATATCCGGTATAGCTGTCCCCGTTAGCCTCGAGCACCACAGGAGAGCCCTTGATATTCTGCTTCAGCCAGCGGATCGCCGACGCATCCTGAGGAAAATCCTGCTCAAGAAATGTAGTTGCATCCAGTCCCTGATACTCCGAAACCTTCCAGACATCCCCAAACCAGGAATGTACGGAATTTCCGAAATAGCCCACAGTCCAGAGCAGTACAAAAAGCCCCACACCTGAAAGGATCCGGATGATTTTCTGTCTGGATACCACCAGCATACGATAAATCCCATATCCCATTGTCATTCCGAAAAGGATATATGCCTGATACGTCAGCTTGAACATGGTATTGGCTCTGGCATTTCCATTTTCATAAATATCCCGTACATATACAAGCTCCGGGATCAGAACCAGTCCGATAGCACATAAGCCCATGATCACTGCAAAAAGATCCGGAACTGTGAGCGCCTCCAGCAGCCTGTAAAGGCTTTTGTGCTTCAGTCCCCTCATTTTTTCTGTGATAACAGACAGGATCAGCAAAACAGTAAGGAGCACCGGAAGCCCCCAAAGGATCAGAAGCTGATACCACAGCGAATGATGCTGTGCCAGTGCCACTCCCTGTACCATCGTATCAAATTTCAATGTAAAGGGCAGGATCACCAGATAAGAGAGACCTATGATCTCCACTGCCTGTACGATCGTCACTGCCAGGATCCTGATTATCTTTCCCTCAAATCGTATGATATTTGCGATCAGGACAACTCCACCGGTCACTACAAAATAGATCACAAAATCCCAGTAATTGGTCCACTGGAACATGCCAAGAAAAACGGACGCCAAAAGGATATGCGGCATCAGAAGCTGTCTCAGCCAGAAAACACTGCGTTCCTGTTTTTCAGGCTCAGGCCCTCTTTTTCGGATCATTTTCAGCCATGCATAGAGCATTCCCACCAGAAATGTCACAAACATCACATTTACCACATGGGCATGAAGATCTCCCAGAACAAAGGAATAGCATGGGAATTCATGTATGGTCTTATCACTGTCATTCACCGGATTATACCCTATGTAACGAGTTGCATCCGGGAACCAGTAGCTGGCTGTTTCTGCCACTCCCTGTATCTTCCGGATCAGCGGCAGTACACAACGGTAGACGATATAATGTACATTTCCCGCGATAGATACTGCAATACTTGCAGTAACTCCTGCTAGTGAAGGAATATATTTCTTCTTTCCATCCAGTCGTCCATACAGCCTGTCCTTCGTCATCTGACGGACCAGGGAAAACGGATATACAAAGGCAAACGCTGCCACAAAGGTACGCATCAGATTATAAGTCACTTCCACTCTGCTTCCTGTAAGCTTCGTAAGAAATACTGCAAAATACTGCCCGCCATAGTAATAATTGATGGTTCCCTGTGAATACCAGAGATCACGTGCAGGAAGAGTTTTGCTCCGCATCATGGCCTCCATGAAGCCATAATCCATAAATTTCTCTGTTCCATATGCCTGCGGCCGGAATCCTGCCAGATAAGTCCACAGCAGAAAGATTCCAAAAAACAAAAGCTCCTCCCGAAAGATCAGCTGCATCTTTCCTGACGGATAACATTCAATGCCATGCTTCAGCTGAACATGAAAAAGTACTGCACATAAAATGCCAACAGCCACAGATACTCCTACACACACTGCTGCTGTAAAAGGAAGGATTTCCACCGCTACCAGAAGCCAGGTGAGAAATCCGGTAACCGCAATGGCAAGTACCTTTGAAAAAAGCCAGCCCCGGTCTTCAAAGCCACCAAAAAGCCTTCCTGTGACCGGCATTGCCACCATTCCCATGAACAGTGCAAGCAGCCACCAGGTCCAGAATGTCCATACATCTCCTCCCAGGAGATACGCAGAAAGTACTGTCAGGAGCACTGCTGCAGTCAGCTCCGGAAATAATTCTCTGATCTTTTTTTTCATCTTTTTTCTGTTCCTCCTGTATCAGATCCTGCCCCGCAGACGGATAAAGTCCGCAAATGCCTGTCTTCCGATCTTTATGATCCGTTTCATGTTGATAGAGTTTTTTCCGGCCTGTCTCGGTCGGAATGTGATGGGGATATATTCCACATAAAGATGATGTTTTTCATAGATCACGGTCATCAGCACATTGGAAAGGAAAAATCCGCCTGGGATACGCTTCAGTACTTTGGCGAGCTGTTTTCCCTCCATCAGCCGATATGGCGTATTTGCATCTTTTACCCAGGTTCCAAAAATAAGAAAAAGCACAAGCCGCAGTATTCTTGTCACAAAAATCCTGGAAAGCCCATCCTCTCTCTTCTGCCGGTAACCGATAAGAAGCCCGCACTTTTGACGTTTTTCCCAGAACTGCCAGAATTCCTCCGGAAGTGTCTGCCCGTCTGAATCCGTCTGAAAAATATAATCAGCATCTTTTTCCACTGCGTAACGATATCCTCTGAGTATTGTTCCTCCATGCCCTTCATTTGGTTTATCAATTCCTATAAGACGATCAAATTTTTTCTGATAGTTCTGTATTTTTTTTGTAGGTAGCATCTTTGCTGCCATCATTCAGGATCACCAGGCGGCTGTCCCCGCCGATCTTCTCCACTACCGGATACCATTGCTCGATCACGGTCCCGATATTTTTTTCTTCATTATATGCCGGCATAATGATATATAAGCTGTCATGTTTCATAGATTCTTATTCTCCCATCCTCTGAGGTATACACCAGTGGATATGTCTCCCTGATGATATCCTCACGACATTCCTGCTGTTCAAATTCCATATCCTCCTCAAACAGGATATATGTGATCTTTTCCTGCTTTACGGCAGCTTTCAGTACCTCCGGATCATCCGTGGTATACATGAGCACTGCCTGGCCGGCACGATAGCCCGTATCGTACCCTGCAGACCATGCATAATAAGGCCATCCGCAATACAGCATGGCACCGGACATAGTGACCTCATTCATGGTATATTCCGGCGTCAGCAGAAGGTCATTTTTCTTAAGATTCGCACTGAGCCAGTCCGTCAGGCTGCTTTCCATATTTACAGTCATCCTGTGTGCGGAATCGTTATCTCTTAAGATGATCACGTAATCGTAGATCCCGGTTGCACTAAGGCAGATACAAAGGACGGCTGCCACTGCGCGACCAGTCCATTTCTTCCAGCCTTTTTTTTCCCTCAAGGAAAACACATCTAACGATCCATCCCCAGAACACTGTCACAAATGCGTAGGAGATCATCACATATTTATGGTTGACATTGATATCCGGAGTCAGCGATACCAGAAATGCAAATACCATTGGTAGCAAACAGCCCATCAGCACTGCCCGCTGACTTCTTTTCAGAAATACTGCTGCCACGATCATTCCCACAAAGAAAATCCACTGATCTCCACCAGATACCAGAGTACACCGGAAATGCTTTTATTGTCTGCCAGAAAGCCCCAATAAAAGGATGGACTCATAACACTTCCCGACACAAAGATCTTCGACTGCAGTTACCGAAAAAAGCACCGCCAATCCGGCACAGATCACATAATCTAGCTTACCGTCAGAAAACACTGCCAATCCGGCAAGGATCAGAAGTCCGCCGATCAGCGCAGCTCCGTTCCAGAAGGCAGTTAATCCCAGAAACAGTCCCAGAAGGATCGCCGTATCCACATTTCTGCAGATCCAGGCTTTTTTTGTAAAAAAACGGTTACGGACCCACAAAAATCCCTGCTCCATTGTGACTACATCCGGCTTCCACCCAATCCATAAAGGTCCATACCGCTACAGCTGCCATCAGAAGGCCGAAAGCCAGATGACGCTGGTTCAGATATACATTGAAATTCCATAATCCCCAGTTTTCATTGGTAGTATAACCGATAAACGCCGTATTTTCTTCCAGAGTCCGTACAAGGTCCCCCGCCTGAAGATGTTCCCACAGATAACGCCAGAACGCTGTTCCGCTGCGGAAAAAAAAGGAAAACAATGGCAGCTACCCTGCCCAGAAGCATTTTGAACATCCGGTAGCTGATCCCAGTAAAAGCACCATAAGAAATCCCGCCAAAGACAGGATGCTTACCAGATTATATCCCAGATCAACGACGAAGGCCCAGATACTCCAGATTTCCCACAAGGAACTGGAACATAAAATG
>ENA-OQHF01000351-OQHF01000351.1-human-gut-metagenome-genome-assembly--contig:-NODE-351-length-29341-cov-3.727323_pt1 | contig 29341 bp, 20 predicted proteins | sample MGYA00242559_ERZ504709 | MGnify/ENA primary metagenome ERZ504709 (study PRJEB26092, sample SAMD00036203) | human gut metagenome | host: Homo sapiens | study: EMG produced TPA metagenomics assembly of... | reverse complement strand
AGTAGGAGTAAATCAGCATATCGGAGTTTAATAATGCTGCTTACGCCTGCACGGCATTTGTACATGAAAGCATAATGGTTGGATGGATAATAAATACTCCAGTCACATTCATAATATACGACAGATTCATTCAAGCGTTTTGTATCATTTTCACGGTTGAACAAGTTGATAAGATCACGTGAAGGAGTTACCCATTTAGCCCATGTGAACGAATAGTCATAATTTAATAAATCTCGTCCAAACATCCATGCACACCAGTTACCACCAGTAGAAGGAAAGTTTGCCTCTAAGATAGATTCTTTAGTATTACGAATTTTTAAATCTGTGCCAGAATCATTTAATGTCCATAAATCAGAGAAATCTTCAACAAGATCAAATCCATCTTGTTCTAGTAAATCACAGTATTTAATAACTTGGCTATAATCGCGTAATGGTTTTTCCGCATAAATCTTGGCTAGCATGGCTTTTGCTACCGATTTGGAAAATTTTGTTTTATCGGTAGGATCATTGTCTGGTGCATACTGTAAAGCTTCTATCAGATCGGTTTCAATTTGTTTATACACCGTAGCTGCATCTGCTTGAGCAGGGAAGTATTGATCATATATGTCATCAATATTTTCAGCTGTAATGTCAGGAGCTATACTTGTAATTAGTGGTATGTTTCCCCAAAGACGTACCATGTCGAACCATATCAGAGCACGAAATATTTTAGCTTGTGCAGTGATTGTTTTACGTTGTGTTTCAGTGAACGTATCATCAGGCACCTTATCTATGTTGCAAATAATACGGTTGGCTTGTGCCACATCTTCCAGATAACGGTTCCAGTCACGTTCCAAAATGGGACTACTTCCTTCAATCGAATTGTTTTCAAATGGCATAGCCTGTGAGTCAGTTGTTCCTCCGTAGGCATTATCGGAATGAGAATCTCCAATAAGAAGTAAATCGAGATACCAATGCTCCATACGGTTTTTCATTAATTCATAGATAGCAGTCAGTGCTGATTCAACATCTGCTTTCGTTTGAAACTCAAGTTTTTCACCTGTATTTGTTTGTACTCCTTCTGTGATGTCAGAGTAAGTGTCTACGGGATTATAGTCAAGATTACAAGAAGTAACTCCTGTCATTGCTCCAAAGAGTAAACTACCCAATATGTATTTGTTTATACAGTGTTTCATAAATTTATTTTTTAGAATTCAAGATTAAGACCAAATACGAATGAACGGCATTGTGGATAGGTTCCCCAGTCAATACCTTGTACAGAACCACTGTTACCCCATTGATTGACTTCGGGATCCATTCCAGTATATTGGGTCCATGTCAGTAAATTGGATGCCGTAAAATAAGGTTGTAAGCGAGTGACTCCCCATTTTTTCAGTAGTGGACCTGTTATGTTGTATGAAAGTGAAATATCTTTTACACGTAGATAACTACCGTCTTCAATGAAGTAGCTTGAGTTATGCATTTGGAAGCCTGCTTTAGGCACATCTGTAATCTGTCCTGGGATTCTCCAACGCTCTAATACACGAGTGCTTTGATTTTTTCCATCATACATACCTTCTGTTTCCATACGGGATGCGTTGAATATATCATTTCCATAAGAACCCTGAAGGAAAATACTTAGATTGATGTTTTTCCATGAGAAAGTATTGGTTAGACCAAAAGTGAACAGTGGGTTTGGATCACCGATATAGGTACGGTCTGAACTTGTGATTACTCCATCTCCATTAAGGTCGCGATACATCAATTCACCTGTTTCTGGGTTAACTCCATCACTGACATATCCATAGAATCCTCCTAGTGCTCGGCCCGGTTCATTACGGACGGCATACTCACTGACTTGTTCACTTGTTTTTGCATCGTAATATACCTTTTGTAAAGATAGTTCTTCCAAACGGTTTTTATTAAAAGATATGTTGAAATCAGTATCCCATTCAAATGCTCCTACAAAATTTTTTGAATTGATAGCAAGTTCAAAACCACGATTGGTCATAACACCTTCATTACGGGCAATTGTATTGGCAGCAGCAGCTCCTGAAGGTAAGGTTACGTTCATCAGCATGTCTGTAGTACGCTTATAATAATAATCCATTGTGATATTTAAGCGGTTGTGAAGTACTGTAAAGTCTATACCAATATTGGTTTGAGAAGTTGTTTCCCATTTTAAGTCGGAAGTTCTTAAATTTGATTGGGTGATTGTTGGGAGTGCATTAGAGTTTCCTTCTTCGAACCAAGGAATACGATTTATACTGTATCGTTGTAGATATGCATAATCTGATAATCCTGACTGATTACCGGTTTGTCCCCATCCTCCACGGATTTTCAAATCGTCCAGCCAATCGATATCTTTCATAAATTCTTCAGAAGATAGACGCCATGCTGCAGAGAATGAAGGGAAAACACCCCAGCGGTGATTCGGATGTAAACGGGAAGAACCATCAGCACGAACATTGGCTGTGAAAAGGTATTTACTCATATAGTTGTATGAAATACGTGCGAAGTAAGACATTATACCCCATTCTGAAGCACCGGTACCTGTTCCATCCCATGAAATTTTATTTGCAGCATTTAAGGTTTGAATCATGCCATTGCGGTAATGCGACCCAGAAATATAACTGTTGCGATAGTCTGAATCGGTCCATGATGACCCCAACATGATATTTATGTTGTGATCTTTAATTTTTTTGTCATAGGTTAATATGTTATCGAAAGTTAAAACAGTGTTCTGGTTTCGATTATCGGATGCAGTACCATACTGATTTCGTCCCCATTGAGTTTTTTCTGGATCAAGGAAGGTTGTATTTATTGCATTTCTTCTATCAATAGAAAAAGTCGTTTTAAATGTAAGTTCAGGCAAAAAAGTAATGAGAGCACTACCGGATGCTAATAAACGGTTTTCATTGTCACGGTCATTGCGGGTTCGTTCCATATTTTCCAGCGGACTGGTGATGTTGGCTCCATAAAAATTGGTGTAATATTGATTAGGATTTTGAGGGTCCATTATAGGGGCATAGGTTGGAGTGTTAATTACTGAAAGAATAACTCCTCCTCGGTTGGATCCTGTACCCATAGCACCACCTCCGTTGCTTGAATAATCGGAGTATGATATGTTGGCTGTTATTTTTAACCATTTACGAATATCACTTTCAATGTTTGCACGGAAATTGTATCGTTTGTAATATGCTGTTTCAATAACACCTTTTTCATTCTGATATCCAGCAGAGAGGAAATACTTGAGTTTGTCTGTTCCATTAGATAAAGAAATTTGATAGTTCTGAGTGTTTCCGGTAGTATATGTTTCATCGAACCAATTTGTTTGGTCTGTTAATCCTTCTGGAAGAGATATGATACCAAGTTCATCCATTAATTCTTTATATTGCATGGCATTTAATGATTCCATTTTATTGGCAACCTTACTGATACCAAATTGAGCATTAAATGATACTTTTGCATCACCTTTTTCTCCTGCTTTGGTTGTAATCAGTACAACTCCATTAGCTGCACGAGAACCATAAATTGCTGCAGAAGATGCGTCCTTTAAAATTTGCATACTGGATATATCATTAGGTGATAAGAACTTCAGATTATCAACAGGTACTCCATCTACAACATATAGTGGGTCGTTACTTCCGTTGAATGAAGTCGTTCCGCGTACTCGGATTGACATTTCTCCTCCAGGTTGACCTGTTGGTTGCATGACTGATACACCGGCAGCTTTTCCTTGAAGCGCTTGTCCTGCAGAAATCAATGGGCGTTGTTGTATGTCTTTAGTTGAAACACTTGAAACAGCTGTGGTAACATCACGTTTTTTTACTGTTCCATAGCCAATAACAACAACTTCCTCTAACACTTCATTGTCTTCTGAAAGAGTTACTTCCATATTAGGAGATGCTTTTATCTCTTGTGTTTTATAACCAATATAAGAGATAATTAAAGTTGATTTTGAGGAAACTTCGAGCGAGAATTTACCATCAAAATCTGTAATGGTACCATTAGTAGTTCCTTTTTCAAGAATACTAGCACCGATAATGGCTTCATTATTAATGTCAATAATGCGCCCTGTAATGGTTTGTTTTTGTGCAAATGCACTTTGGGATATAAATGCTACTAATAAAAGTGTAGCCAATTTGTAAATCCCCCTTTGGAAATCTTCTTTTTTGTTTTCCATGCGTGTAATAAATTAGGGTTAAAACTTTGTTTCTATAGTTAATAAAATGGTTAACTCATGAACGAAACAAAATTAGCAATTCTTATATTGTGCATGAAAAAACATGAGAAATATGTGGATGTGCTTAAATGTATATATCTGTAAAATAGTACTTTATGTGTTATTGTTTCGTGTAAAAAGTGGCTTCTTTATTAATCTTATCGTATGTTGGCAATCACCTCTTCAAAATCTTCTCTTGAGATGCGGGCCTTATTTTTAACTTTTGCTCGATAGTTGTATATTGTATTGACAGAATAGTGAAGGAACTCCGCTATTTGGGAACTATCAGTTATACCTAAACGGATTAGTGCAAAAATACGTAGCTCTGTATTAAGGGTATTATTTTTTTAGGTCTGATTTGTTCATTTTCCTGTAATAAAGAGTTGAATTGTTCTATAAAGTTTGGAAATAAATTTAAGAAGGCTGAATCAAAATTTTCATAAAGTTCATTTAGGGCTTCTTCTAAAATGGAGTTTGAACGGGTTAAATGTAAAAGTTCTGTTATTTGGTTCGTTAGTACTTTCTTATGAACCATACGTCGATATGTATCTAAATGGTCTACGTAAGTAGAACATAATTTTATAAATCGTGCGATATATACTTCTTTAATTTGGTTGGATTCAGCTAAGTCTTTATTAGCTGTTTGAAGTGAAAAATTTATTTTTTGTAATTCTTTGTTTAAATTTTCTAATTGTGTGTTTACTTTTAAAAGATTTTGTCGTGCTGTTCTTAAATGTTTTACTTGGCGGTAGATGTAGCATAAAGCTATAAATAATAAGAGGGAGAGTAAAGATACTATTAGTATATATATTTTTAGTTCGCTATTCCGCTGACGTAACATTAATTGATAAGTGTCATCAATTAAAGAGAGATCATCAGCACTTTGCCAAGCTCTTAAGCGCGCGTTATAAAATTTGCTTTCAGTCCATGAGAAATTCATATATTGATAGGCACGTTCTAAATCGCCTCTGTCAAGTAAAGCTTGGGCTAACATCCAAAGTGAAGCATGATCTTTAATAGCAGAGCGAATATCTGCTATTGAAGAAAGACTAAGGCATCTTATGTAATTATCTTGTTCTTTTTGTTCACGAAAGATTAATGCTCGATAGTACATTAAAGCTGCATACTCTGGACTATTTATAGTTACTTGTGATAGCCTTTTGTCATTTATAGCAAGTGCTTCTTGTAATTTTCCTTCATCACGTAGTCTTGTTTCTTCCATACTCAAATATATTTCGGAATCTGGTGAAGCTATTTGATAGATGGAATCTTTGTACATTTTTGATCGTAAAGTATAATGAGTTCCAATTTTATGATTCTGTGTGTAATAACCGAGCTCACCATATACATGATCATATGCTATAAAATAGTTCATTAACTGTTCTTTTGAAAGGCTAGATTTATTTACCATCTTTAATACATCAATGGCTTCCATGTACATTCCAGAAGAAGAAAGAAGATATGAAAGTTTTATAATACTTTCATTTAATTTATAAGAGTCGTTTATCTGTTGAGCTAATTCAATATTTTTATTTAAATAAAAAATTGCAGAATCACATATATATGATTTATACTCTTTATATAATGATTCTTGTAAATGATATGTTGTTTCGTTGGAGAGTTGATTTAAATGTAGTTTTTCTTTCAATGTGCGAATACGTATATCTTTCTTGTCTGAATATATTTTACACGAAGTAATGTTTTTATCTAATACTAAAAGTAAGGAATCAAGGGTGTCTGATTTTGCTACTTTTACACATAGAATAAGAATTAAGCACAAATAAAATTTTCTCCTCAACATCTTATAATCTACTAATTTCTGGTTTTGTATATATTCAATAGTTCGTTAAAAATTCGCCAAGCCTAAGCGGCTTTGGCGGTAAATAAAATGAGTTCTTTGAAAAGTTTGTCAATTAATTGCGTGTTTGGCTCAATCCCAGACACGCAAATAAATCGTTCAAGCATGTAAGCATTGTGTATGACTGACTTGCATGATGATATGGAATATTTTATTCCCATCTTCTTACAGGCAGCTTTGGCAAGGTTTATCGCTGCAAGTGACGCATTGAAGTGAAATGCCAGTTTTCTGAAGTCGGTTGCCTGACAGTTCGTCATTCCGGCATGTTGCTTGGCATCGCGAAAGCAGAATTCGAGCTGGAAACGTGTCCTGTAGAAGTCTAAAACCTCCTTGGCATCCTGCATCTCGTCCGTGGAGAAATACAGCTGCCATTTGTCCGTTCTTCCATCCATAGGATACCATACAGCTAAGCTCACAAAACGTTTGAGTGCTTTGGAGTATGCTTTCAGTCCATAAAGTTTACCCTTGTTCACTTTATACTCGGTACATCTTGTGATGTCCAGATTTTCAAAATCAATCTTTCCGTCATACAATTTTGGACGTCCGCGTTTTCCTGTCCTATTTTCTAAGGTGGGATAAAACAACACTGCATCATTTCTGAAGCGGCTTATAACGTGGAATCCGTTCTCACACAATGGTTTGATGAAAGTTGCCTTTGAAAAGAACGCATCACATACGACAGTGCCAGAAATACGTTTCAGATGTTCCTGTATGCTGATAAGGTAAGAACTGTACCAGTCTACAAGATTCTTCCCGTAGCTTTCCAACGTTGCGTTATCAGGTGTCTGTACAGAGCCCAAAGTCATACATTCATGGTTGTCAACGTCTATAACTCCAATACCGGTTATTTCCAGTCCACGTTTGTATTCACCGGCACAACCGGACCAGAAATAGCCAATCCACGGCGTTTTGCTGCCTGATTTTGGAATGAAAGACGGATCAACGGCTATCGCCTTGCGACCACCTTTAAGGTGTTCCCTGATGATGGCTTCATTGAAGGAAAACCAGTCAAAGTCATCATTCTCAAAATTGTTCCGGTATGTCTGTTCCGAGAAACATCCATATCGTCCCATTTGAAGGAAATTGATGCGGTTAGGTATAGCCATGAACAATTTCATTGCATCCATGAATACTTTCTGAAAAGATTTGCTTATATTTACAACTGATTCGAGAGCGTTTCTGCACTCGGATTGGTATTGCATAAGGAGTGATTCTTTAGTCATAATTAAAAGTGGTGGAATACTTCTAATTTACTAATAATCAACAAATTATGCAATACTTTTTCTGTTGGTTTTCAGCTGTTTAGCATATCTTTTTCATCCCTTTTCTTACTCCTTGACGATTCATTCTTGACAGTATTTCAATGATCTCTTGAATATATTTTTGAACCGGATTATGCCGATTCTATGTTTAATTTTAATTTATCGGTAAAAATTTACCGAAGTATTGTTTAGTTTAAAAATCGTTTCAAAAGTAGGGAATGTGTTATAAACAGGAAAAACAAAAGTGTCCCACTCCGAGAAATGGGACACTTTTGTCATTTATCCTTGCACGAATCAACAAACTGTGTAGGAGAAATACCATATTTATCAGAAAATTTTTTTGATAAATCTCGTTACTTTTTGCCTAAGTATTCTAGGCATTAATCACTCTACTCTTGTTCCAGTAAATGTGTATCCATCTTCCGGATCTTGTAATGTCAGTTTAGAAGAAGTAAGAGAAACTACATTTACTATATCCTGATCTCCATGACCAAAATCAAGAATCAATAAAGCAGTCTTTTCATTATAAATATATTCAAAAGAACTATCCTCATAGTCATCTTCGTAACGACCTGTACCGTCAGCCTTGAATGTTATATAATAAACACCGTCATCATTAAATCTCCATGTGCCAACAAGGCTGGAAGCATCACCCTTGTCTTTATCGTGATCATCGTCATCCGAACAAGAAGAGAATGTCAGGGCAAATAATACAACCAGCACACTGCCAAGAGCCCAAAATAGTTTTCTTAATTTTTCCATACTATCAACAATTAAAAGTTATATCCCAAAGAAACCATAACAGAACTTGTCTTTACCTTTTTGCAAAGTTCCATAATATCTTTTGTATAGCCTAAACCTACATGTAAATTGTTATAATCCAATCCTACACCAATCTGCCATCCCATCTGGAAGCGTTTCCAAACATAATCTTTACCACCTACATCTTTCTTCTCGAACATGTTCAAAGTCTGCTTCATACCATCTTCATCAGAATCTTCTATATCATTCCAGAAATCATCTTCATCATCATATTGACTGCCTTCCAAATCATCCGGATCTTCTAAGCTATATTTTAACTGACCTAACAGATTCAGCTTAAAATTCAGTCCTACATAAGGTATCAATGATACATCACCAAAAGTCAATTTATACGCCAAATTCACTGGAACTTTCAGATTCAAAGTTGAATAAGTAGCCTTCATGTCATAATAATGCGGACTAGAAATTCCTGCATCCTCTCTGTCTTCGTTATCAAAAGTCTTGAAAGCATATTGCATATTTGCTCCGGTTTCGATAAATATAGGCAAACTTCTAGCAATACTGAACCCTTTTTCATAACCCAAAGAGAAACCTGTCATATTAAAATCATCGGTTCCTTTTATATCGGTTACGTATTTCATCGGGCTATAAGATACAGTAATCCGATCCCAACTATTCAAGTCGACTTTATAAGAACTGCCTGAGTTAAAAGAAGAAGTTGTGGCAGTCTGTGACTTGTTGCCAGAGTTAACAAACTGTGCCGAAGCGCTGACAGCTACCAATGACATAAAAGCCATTAAAAATAATCTAACCTTTTTCATTGTCGTTTATAAATTAGTTAATAATTAAAATTCATTTTCCAAATATTTGCTGTTCCATCTGAACTTCCACGCTGGGAGATGAAATAAATAAACCGTCCGTCTTTACTCCAGACCGGACTTAAATCGTCGGCTGCATGATAAGTGAGCTGGGCAAATCCTGTACCGTCTATACGACAGACAAACAGGTCGGTATTAGGATACACAAAGCCATTGCCATGCAACAGACTTTCTCCAACAAACAGAATCCACCTTCCGTCGGGAGAAAGTACCGGAGAGGTAAAATTCTTGTCAGGGTCTGCTATAATACAGGTTTCAATACCTTTTTCATAATCAATTTTCCAAATTTCAGACTTACCGGAAGCATTGGTACGAACACACAAGAAAGCTTGTTCGCCCGGAACCGGACAAGGATTCATTCCGGAGGAATAACTCGACAGAAAATTATTACCAACGTTATAGCTCCAGATACTGACTCCCATTCGTTCCTGACGGGCAAACAACAAAAGTTTCATGTCTGAAGAGTATATGGGAGAAAAATCCTGGTTGCCGCTGGTCATCTGCCGACATACATAACCATTATCTGATGAAGTCTGAAAAATCTGATTTTCATTTCCTCGCTGCTCTGAGAAACAGATATATTTGCCATCGGGAGAATAAGAAAAATCTCCAATAGCAGTACGATTAGTGCGCTGTACAGAACCGCCCTGCCGACTTAAATCTTTAATAAATATGTTGACTGTATTATTTCTACATGACAAATAAGCAATATGGGTCCCTTCATAAGAAATGTCCAGAATACGATTTGAAAGCCAATTTATTGAAGATCCAGAACGATTAACAATAGGCATACATACATAATCGCCTACAGTGGTTATTTTTGTAAACTCAGTACCCGATTCTTCCTGTACCGACACAACTGAATAGTCTACTTGCTGTGCAAACAGGATAACTGGGGCACACAACATGACAATAAATGAAACAACATAAATACGAATATTCATAAGCTACTCTTTATCCTTATAAAATAATATATACATCTGTAACTCTACAAGTTTATTTCTGTTGGTGGAGTTGTAAACGTATACTGTCAGAAAAACCTGCAAAAAAATCATACTGCAAGATAACAGAAATACGAACAAGTAAATTGGTATCTATACTCTCTTTCTGAAAGATGCGGTAAATATTCGAACGATCGCACGAGAGCTTTCTGGCAAGCCATACTACAGTACGTTCCTGTCGCTCCAACTCTTGTTTAATAACCTGTCCAATATGCTCCATACTTTTACCTATAAATGTTTTTTTACAAAAATATGTAAAGAAATATATACTACTTCACAAACTACGTTGCATAATCACATCATTTCTGTTGCATATTTTGCACAACCTGCACTTTAAATGAATAATCATGCTGCACAATATGAAATTGTAAGTATTGATAGTGTAAAAGTAAAGGTTAATTATAAACTAGAAAAAACAAAAGTGTCCCACTCCGAGAAATGGGACACTTTTGTCATTTATCCTTGCACGAATCAACAAACTGTGTAGGAGAAATACCATATTTATCAGAAAAATTTCGGTAAAACGTAGAACGAGAATTAAACCCAGATGAAAAAATAAGTTCCTTTATGCTTTTATCACTATCCGCCTCAACCAGCTGCCTAAAATGTCGCAGGCGCAAATCATTCAAGTACTCCCTGAAACTACTGAAGCCAGCTGATTTTATAGCCAATGACAACTGGTTTTCTTTTACTTGCAATGCTTTCGACAGTGACTGTAAGTCATATCCATATTGAGTATATTCCTTCGTATCAAGCAAATGGTTTTCTATTTGTCTGAACAAAGGAGAAAGATTATTCCAACTATCATTCTCTATTCTCAAAGTAGACTCTTCCATTTCGAATCGATTTGAAAAAGGATTCTCTTTTCGCATATACTGTATCGAAAAGAAAACTGCAAACATGATAGAAGTTGCCCCAAACAAATTGAATATAAACTCATTGATAAACAATGTAAAAAGGCAGTAAATGAATACAAAAAGACAAATAAACCCAATAAAAAAATACATCATTCCGTTTATCTGCCGATATAGTTTCCGACGAAACAAAGGATAGAAACAGAAAAATACGGGAGTTATAATGGAAGAAAAAAACAAGATACTTCGCAACATAACGTCGGTATGTCGAAAATTAGCAAATATGTCTGAGAAAGTACGTAAAGATGTCATCTCGCCATTAAACCCCAAATAACACAATCCAATAGTAGTAAGCAAAATGGACGGAAGCAAAAAAGACAGAATCTTAAAAGGAGTAAGGTAACCAGGTAGAAGAGAAGCTGTTGGAAATAATGCAACAATACTTGCCAATACATACCATTTCAGCATTTTCTCAATATTCAACAAATCAGTAAATCGGTATTCAGGAGTCTCAGTTACAATCGTCAACCAACCGATATTCTCCCACATAAATACCATACCGATACATAAAGCGATAATTCCCCAATACAACTTTGGATAATTATCACCAGCATGACATATCAAAATCCCCCCCAATATACAAGCAACCAGGTCAAAAAACAATTCAACCGACAAATATAATATTCCCATACCTAAACACACTAATAACGTATACAATTGCCAAAAGTAAAATAAAATGGATATTCTAGCAAAATTTTTTACTTTTTATCAGTGCTAAGGCTGGAAATATAAACAAGTATTTATATCATAAAAGCGAGGCTATCTCATAAGTAGAAATAGCCTCGCTCCACCCATTATCCTACATTTTCACTTTTAGCATCTTCAATATATTCATTCCACAAATCCTCCATCTTATAGTTCTCTCCAAGGATATATTGAACTGCTTTTTCCAAAGACCACTGACTACCCATTTTTTCTATGGTAATTGTCATCTTACGAAGGAAATCCCCATCATACGTTCTCAGCCAATTCATAAAATATCCAGAAGTTCCATAAGGCATTTGCCATACATAAGGACAAGGTGTATCACCCGATTTACGATTCTCGTCATAATATACACCTGCATTCAAAGCCCCACTAATCCGGTTAGCATCCGTCACTCCTCCACAAGCTGATCGTATAGCATCTGCCATTCCCTCTATACAAGAGGGCTGATTGCTACCTACAGCTCCGGTCTTCTGAACCAAGTGAGAAAATTCATGTATCAATACACCGCGGATTTCAAAAGTTGCATCCTCCATTGATACAGCTCCTGTACTAACTTGCTCTACATATTCGGAGCTTAATCGCATAAGGGGTCCTTCACTGTCACCTGACACATATGCTACAGCTCCCGGATAATCCATTTTTCCTAAAATACATTTTATCCATGATACAGGTTGCTGACCAGCATCTACAGTTGAATTATAAATGGAAGACAATACAATTTGTAAAATCTGAGTATAATAAGCTTTTTTCTCTTCATCAGTTTTACCAACAATTCCATCATAAGCTTCAGCGACCTGAGCACTTACATTATCCTCTGTCACCAGCTTGAAAGTGGGAGGTACGATATCAAAAAATACATCAGAAGAAGCTACATTTGTCACTGTCAAGTTATCAGCCGAAGCCCACTCACTGACTTCTTCTCCACTCTCTTTATTCCAAATACAGCGATACTGAACTGTAGCAGGGTTCTTGGTTACAACCGTAAAATAATCATAAGAGCTGGAAAAATTAGGATTTGCCATAATTCTTATGGTCTTCGACTGTCCACCTAATGCCTGAAAAGATACCTCAACACCTTTATACAATTTAGGATCGGGCGTAGTACGCCATGAAATTTTCAGTTCATTTAAATCCTTATTATACACAGCTCCTCTGGCTTCCAATGCTTCACCACTGACAGGAACTACTCCTTCAGGAAGTTCTCCAAAAACCTGGCCTCCCTCATTTACACATGAGCTTGCAGCAAACAAGCCCACAGCCATTAAACTTATTAATAGAGTACGCATATTTTTCTCATTTAGGGTTACTTAATTATTACTGAAATACTGGTTGTGGCCAATAAATAAAGCTATCGCTAGAAATACTGAACACATATAAGCCAGCTTCAGGAGTTTCATTACTTCTTACAATGATATGATCTTCATCGAACAGGAAGCCATAAATATTAGGGCAATACGATTTAACTGTATTGATATCAGAACCATAACCGGCCATTAATCCGGCATCTTTATTAAATCGAATAACGTCTGTGCCCTCTACTGGTGTCATATTACCTCCCTGATAAAGCATAAAGTAATAATTGTCTACATAAATAACAATAGAAGACCAGTCACCATTCCATTCAAATATAGGTATATTATCAAATCCAGGAATCTTATTGTACTCATCTTGTAGGTTAGTACTTAAAGTACATCTTGCATTCTTGAACTGTGGCTGACTACCACCCGGCAATTTAATCCAATCTGCCATCTTATACAGATTTGTCTTGTCCTTTCCATAAGACGTATTTGCAACCAGTTTATTTGCAGCACTTAATCCAGTAAGTTCTACATTTTCATTACTAACCTTAATTGCCTGCAATGATTCACCGCCAACGCCTACTGGTGACTGGAAGCTCAATACACCTTCTTCTGTTACAGTTCCAACTGCATCTATACGATTGACACTTTGATTTGCATAATTCAAGAAATGAACCGTATGATTATCCTTGGTTACATAATAATAGGCAACAAATTCACCGCTGGAAGCCGTACGAATCACACCAGATCCCCATCCCAGTTCGAACATTTTTTCAATTAAGCGTACTTCTGGAGATTTGATATTATCGAGTTCTGCTTTCGAAGCTTTGGCCATCGTATAAGAAACTCCATTCGATTTACCTTTACAAGTAATGGTATTTTCATCGGTACTTATGATAACCAGCACATTCTCTTGGGCAAGCTCTTCAAAATGCGATTGAGCCAGTGCAAGTTCTACTTGTCCTTCATTATTCAAGGTCAATGAATATGTGCCGGATACATTCTGAGGTGCACGTTCTGATTTTGTAATAACTGTCTTCTGTGCCGTATCAAAAATGAAGTAGCATGTATTTCCAGACAGAGAAATCTTCCATCCACCACCTTCTTCAACAGACCCCAATAAAGCATTTACTTTTTCTTCTTCGGTCATAATCGCATCCATCTCTTTACGAGGCGCACGTTTCCACATATATTCCGAATTCGACTCTTTACCCTTACAAGTAATGCTACTTACTTTAGCACTCGAAATAATAAAGGTTTCATCACCCAACACAGACAAAAGGTCTGATCCGGCAAAAGAAATTTCTACCTTTTCTTCTTCATTTACAGAGGTTTTGTATTCATATGAAAGCAACTTCGGATTTACAGTGGATTTCATCTGATACTTACCTTCTCCTACATTAAAATATACATAAACAGCTACATCTTCTTTGGTAATTTTCCAAACTTCATCTGCACTGGTAGTAAGAACCTGCTCTACATCTTTTATAAGTTCGGCTTCTTTGTTGTCTTCTTTATTACCACTCAAATCTGTACCTGGGTACACTAACTCCAAAGGATCGCTATACCAGTCGCAAGATCCCATCATCGCACCCATAAAAGCGATAAATATAAAGTTCTTCAGTAATTTCATAATTTATTAGTTTTTCGGTTATAATTTACCATCCTGGATTTTGCTTCAAAGAAGGAGTTTTCGCAATTTCATTTGAGTTGATCGGGAAGAAATAGTCACGGTAAGTCACTCGTCTTGGAGCAAGTTGTTTCCCTTCAAAACGTTCCATACGATAAGACTTTCCACCAACTTTAATCGCTCCATTCTCATCTAGTACAGGCTGCATGCCATGTATGTAATGTTGTGTCTGAGGATATTGTTCTTTCTTTTCATCAAACCATTGCTGAGCACGAGTTTCTTCCGGCATAGCCAAATAATCTTGTTCTTTGCTTTCTTCTATCGGATTAGTCATGACTCCTTTATAGCGTAAGGTAAAATACCGATTATTTTCAAAGAACAATTCTACGCGACGTTCACGATCAATATATTCACGACGCAATTTTTTGTCAGAATCAAATTCAGGTGGTACAGGCTTCATAAAAGAACGCTCACGAATCTGATTAAGCATAGATTTTATTGTATTCACATCGCCATCTGTTTCATTCAGTGCTTCTGCATAAATCAACATTAGCTCCGGCAAACGGATAAGCGGGAAATGCATACTGGATATACTAGCATTTATTGACCAGTCATTCTGTACAAATTTACGCAAAGCGTAACCGGTACGGGTACTACGTGTATCACGCACTGTACTGTTTACCAATGCATCGCTACTACCTTCGGCTACATTATACTCTTTTCCCATCAAGACAGCTCCCATGTATACAATATCTCTGTAAAAACGAGGGTCACGGTTTACATAAGGATTCTTATCGTCATAATTAGAGGCTGTATAGATATCACGTCCATAATCCCCGTCGATAACTTCATATTGATCGACCTGTTCCTGAGTAGGTTGATTTCTAGTCTGTCCGCTTCCATAAGATTCCGGTATATTATCTTGTATCCAGCGAGTATCTTTACTATTCAACAATGTCAAAATTGATTCGTTGTTATAGAATGTATTATCTCTAAACATTTCTTCCAAACGCTTATAAACTTTATCTCCTGAGTTAGACACAAATTCTGTTTCACTATACTGTTTATAAAGCGAATATCTACCCATATCAACGATCTCCATAAATTCTTCGGCAGCCTTTAACGCATTTTGCCAACGCTCTGGTTTATATTCCTTATATTCCTGAGCTCCAACACGTGTATCATTATCGCCCAACGGAGAAATTCCTGTCGGATTACCTTCAGCATCTCTAAGTCCGCCATTATATAAAGGTTGTGCAGCGATCCAGCGTACAATTGCTTTCAAAGCCAGACAAGCACCTTTATCAATTCGGTTAAACTCCTCACCCTCTTGTCTTACCGGCAAACGGCTAGCAGCCTCATCCAAATCATTACAGATCTTTTCAACACTGGTGTGAACTGATTCGCGTACGGCATATGTTGACGGATCTTCATTCAGAGAATACAAACGGTCGCTGTAAACCATCTCTCCATGCCAGCGAAGAATCAAATAATGATAATAAGCTCTGAAGAAATAAGTTTCTCCAATACGTTTACTCAACAGACCAGGAGTAGAAGGATGATCAGGAGTATTATATTCATCTACTCCCCAAATAATCTTATTTGCTTTTCGGATTGACTGATAAAAAGTCCACCACCATCCAAATCCAGAACCACCATATATATTACCTATTGAAGTCGGGTCTGCACTCAATTCTCCATTCAAGATTTTATACGGAGCATCAGCATCGGCCTTATTAGCTTCCAGTTCATCGCAAACAGTTCCAATATTATGACTGTAAATCGTATTAAATCCCAAGCTGTTCAGATACATATCGGTATATAACTGTGTAACCAGTTCATTCACCTTGGTATAGCGAGAAAAAACTTCTTCTTCCTGAAGCTTTCCATCGTCTTCTCTTTCCAGATAATCGCTACATGAAGGAGTCAGTAAGCTTAAGCTCCCCAATGCAATGCAAGCAAGTATATTATTGATAAATTTCATCTTTATTCAAATTAGAATGTAACATTTACTCCAAAATTATAGATTCGCTGAATTGGATACCATGAACCATCACCATTACCGGTTTCTGGATCCATATTCACATCGCCAAGTTTATCAAATGTCAACAAGTTCATACCTTGTACGTAGAAACGAACCTGTTGCAGATGAGCTCTCTGTATCCATTTCTGTGGCAATGAATAACCAATCTCAATATTTTTCAGACGAAGGTAAGAAGCATTATACAAGAACAAGCTGCTAGATGCATTCTTATTGTTAGGATGGTTTCCTAAATGAAGAGCCGGATATGATGCATCCGGATTATCAGGTGTCCATGAATCTAAGTGCATACTCTTTACTTTACCCATGTTATTGCCTTGAGCACCCATTACAGGGAAATCCCATACAGCCGGACCACTCAATTGCAATGAAGTCAATGCAGCACCTTGGAAAAGCATGCTTAAGTCCCAGCCTTTATAAGAAATACCCAAAGGAATACCAAACTGCAATTCCGGAGTTTTCGGATTACCCATGGCTTTCATATCATGCTGGTCGTCTATCTTTCCATCATTATTCAAATCTTTATATACTACATCACCTGGAGATAGTTTACCCCAAGGCTGGAAGCCAGAACCGTCATTCATCGCATTTAGTCTGTCAGCTTCTGCCTGATCTTTTACAAAGTGGTCTACTTCATATACGAAATATTCACCCACGCGGTGTCCTGTACGTTGCATCCAAGGAACAGCACGGTCAATTTCCATCATATCCAAAATTTTATTACGGGCAAATCCGGCATTAAAACGGATATAATAGTTGAAATTACGACCAATTCTGTCATTCCATCCAACTTCCAGATCGAAACCACGGTTTATCACTTCACCTGCATTTACATAAGAAGATGTTTTTCCGAATACATCAGGAATACCTACTACATCACTACCTCCTGTATTTGTAATAATATCCCAACGTCTTTCATAAAATGCATCAATTGACAAACTCAAACGATTATTGAACATATCCATGTCAATACCTGCATTATACTTGATACCACGTTCCCAAGTCAAGTCTGGATTTGCCAGATCACCCTCCTGCAAACCACTACCCATAGACTGATTGTAATTGGTACCAGTATTCCAAGAACTTGCATTCGTAGAATTATAATACTGTACATACAAGAAACGACCGATTCCCTGATCATTTCCTACCCAACCTACAGAACCTCTCAATTTCAGATGATCCAGCCAGTCCTTTGTTCCATCCATAAAGCTTTCTTCTGTCGGAACCCATCCTATAGAGAATGAAGGGAAAACGCCATAACGATGAGCCTTACTGAAGTTCTCAGATCCGTTAATACCGACATTAGCTTCGAATAGATATTTATTCTCATAATCGTATGTCGCTCTCGCAGCAAAACCCTGGTAACGATAGGCAACTTCATTACCGATAGTACGCTGTGAACGGTTCATAGTAAACATACCCGAAACATTATGGCCACCAAAACTACGCTGGTAATCCAGTTTTGCCTGCATATATACACGGGCAATAGCCATACTAGCCGAATAATTGTTTTGTTTCGTATTATCCACAGTAAAGTTGGATATAGCCGGAGTATAAGCACCGCTATATCTTACTCTGTCTGGAGTAGAATAAATACCAAGTCCGTCACTTGGATAGAAAGTAGCATATCCTCCGTATGATTCGTTATTCGCAACTTGTCGAGGAATAGACCGATCGATAGCATGTGTTTCTTCAATATCGTAAGAGAACATACCTTCCACTTTCAGACCTTTTGTAATAAAGTCCAGTTTATGACCGATAATGAAGTTTCCTTGGAAGTTGATTTTATGAGTTGTCTTATATCCCATATAGGCAATCTCACCCAAGATATTCTTTGTATACTGACTATTACCGAATAAAAGCCCACTAGGATGATCCGTATAATAAGTTTCATTGCTCGGATGCCCATTTTCTTTCCAAAACTACCGGATAAATCGGAGGAGTGGTATTGGCTGTGAAAATGATATTTCCTGAACCGCCACCCGACTCATTCATATCTGTAATCTGTCCGCCAAGGTTTACGCTTACATAAAAATTCTTGGTAATGTCAACATCCAAACTTGTACGCAAGTTATAACGTTTAAAACCTCCGTTTGTACTATACGCATCGTTTAAGTCGGAATATCTGTAGTTACCATCCTGATTAAAATAACCAATCATCGCAAAGTAACGTGCACGTTCGCTACCTCCACGCAATGATAGTGTATAGTTCTGTTGAATGGCTGGACGAAAAGCATAATCGAACAAATCTATATTATATCCCAAGCCATCCGTATTATCTCCTTTGGCACGTGCCCAATTAGCAATCATTTCATCAGAATACAATCTAGACTGTACGGCAGGATCATCTTCCCAGCCCGGGTTGTCATTCTTTAAAGCCTGATTATACAAACGTGCATAATCGGCCGAGCCCAAATAGTCTGGATACGATACCGGTTCTGCCATTCCAACTTGTGCTTTAAATTCCACAGTTGGTTTAGACTGAGAAATACCACGTTTGGTTGTAACAATTACTACACCATTCGCACCTCTAATACCATATACGGCAGTAGCAGAAGCATCCTTCAAAATAGAAAATGTTTCTATTTCATTGGGATCCAAGTTAGAAAGACTTCTCTCTACACCATCTACAATCACAATAGGAGATTGTGCTCCTGAATTATATGAAGACAAACCACGGACGGCAAAGCTTGCTACGTCCTTACCTGGTTCACCTCCTCCAAACTGAGTTACAGTCAAACCTGGCAAACGTCCTGCTAAAGCATTAGTGATATTTGCGCTCGGACTTTGCGAAAGTTCCTTTACATTAACAGAAGCTACAGAACCGGTCAGGGTAGTCTTTTTCTGTGAACCATATCCGATTACGACGACTTCTTGTAAGGTCTTTGAATCTTCTACCAACGTAATGTTTAACTGACGTTGGCCTTTTAAAGGAATATCTTTTGTCGTATATCCAATAAAAGAAACCGTCAGAACCGCATCTTCATAAGGAACTGTCAAGTTAAAATTACCATCCATATCGGTAATTGTACCCAAGCTAGTTCCTTTCACCATAATATTGGCTCCAATAATAGGAAGTTTGTCTTCATCGAAAACTGTTCCTTTTACCAGAATTCCTTTCGACTGTTCAGCACCACTTGGTGATACCAGGCTCTCAGCAGCCCAGCTGGGTGAAGAAAACAAGCACAGAAAAGCCATCGGATATACCCAATGCATATGCCTGAATTGCTTTCCTTTCAATTTCACATTTTTCATAGGTTCGCTTTTAAAGTTAAACATTATAGATTTATTCAGTTATTACTTCTCTGGATGATATATAGCTGTCTTACTTGACGAAGAGATTGAGGGGGGAATATCATCTTTGGACACACCTCTCTTATAAGCAGGCTTTTCACTCATTACGAAATGAAGCTCTATGCCATTCTTCACCATATCATAAGGCAAATATGATTTATCGTATTTCTGTCCGTTAACATAAAGTTCTTTTACGTATACTGCTTTTTCCGACCAGCCATCCGTTGTCATCTTTATCTGTTTACCGTTACTTTGCATAATTGTCAAGCTTTTTACACAAGGTGAACCGATATTATAAAAATTGCTGGAAGGAGCAACCGGATAGATTCCCAAACAATTAAACATATACCATGCTGACATCTGTCCACAATCATCATTTCCGCTCAAAGAACCGGGCTCATTACCATAAAAACGAGCTGCAATCTCACGTACCCAACGCTGACATTTCCAAGGTTGCCCCAAATAATTGTACAAATACGCTACATGGTGACAAGGCTCATTTCCATGCCAATATCCACCGATACGACCTTGTATATCGTGAGCTCCAGGTATATCTTCCGGCAATTCTACCGTAAACAATTCATCCAGTCTTTTCTGGAAGAGTTTCTTTCCTGCCAAATTGATATATCCTTGTACATCATGAGGAACATACCAAGTATACTGCATAGTAAAGCCCTCAGTGATATCCCCCCAGCCATTAACCGAACCGGGTCCTTGATAAGCTATCGGACTGAAAGGAGTACGCCACTCGCCTTTGCTATCTTTTCCACGCATATATTTCGTTTCAGGATCTACCAAAGTCTGATAAGAAAGTGAGCGATTTAAGAAATAATGATAATCTTCCATTTTCCCCAATGCTTTGGCTGCCTGTGCGATACAATAATCATCGTAAGCATATTCCAATGTTTTGGATACAGATTCTGCTTCTTTATCAAATGGTACATAGCCTTTTTCACGATACTCTGGTAAACAGTCATAGTTTTCATTCATCGCCGTAGTCTTCATAGCTTCATAGGCACGTTCGTAATCAAAGCCTTTTACACCTTTTACAATCATATCTGCCAAAACAGATACAGCATGATAGCCAATCATACACCAAGTTTCATTTCCATAGAACGACCATATCGGCAACATTTTCTCAACACTTTTATCGTAATGAGCAAGCATTGAATTAGCTATATCTGCATTAATATCCTGATGTACCAGATTGAACCAAGGATGTAGAGCACGATAAGTATCCCATAAAGAAGAAAACATGTATAGTTAGTAAAACCTTACTGCCTTTTCAATTGTTCTTGTCAAGTCCTCTAAACTAGTCTATCTGCATCCTGAAAAAACAAACGGTGCAGTGCTGCACGATAAGCTGCTGTATAAAAAAGCCTCTTTAACTTCCGGTTCTGCTTCAATCTGATATTTCGCAAGTTCCTGCTCCCACAAAGAAACACCTTTCTCGCGCAGACTATCGAAAGTCATTCCGTTCAGTTCTTGCAAATTCAAAGTTGCTCCGGCTGTACTGACAGCAGAAACAGCCGTCTTCACTATGATTTCTTCTCCTCCTGCTGCTTCAAAAGATATACATGCCATCAGATTCTTTCCCCAAGCTTCATAACAGCTTCTGAAATCGAGATGTGTTGTAAATGACCGGTTTCTTATCTTGCATAAAACGCAAATTTTTCAGCTTCTTTGAAACAACGCTGTAAATATACATGCGCTCCGGTCCCACTTCACAAGCTTATACCCTGTCAATGTATGAACTCGTTTTCCATACGTAAATTCGACCATTCACAACTTTGCCACAAGGTATGGTTCATATCAATCATGATAAATGCCTGCTCCGATTTGGGATAGGTAAAGCGAAACATTCCACTCCGAAGACCAGCTGTCATTTCAGCTTTTACACCATAATCGGACAATTCTACAGCATAATAATTAGGTGATGCCCATTCTCTATCATGAGAATAACGAGAACGGTAACCTTCTGTAGGATTCTCACGTGTACCCGGATCAAGTTTCATCTCTCCTGTACCTGGAATAAACAGGAAGTCGCCCAAATCGGGAATCCCTGTTCCACTTAAATGCGTCAGACTAAATCCTAGAATAGAGGTATGATTATACTTGTATCCAGCTGCTGCATCATAAAATTTTGCATCTGTGTCTGGACTAATCTGTATTCCTCCAAATGGTATCTGCGCTCCTGGATATACATTACCATATCCATCTGTACCAATCATAGGATTGACATACTGAGTTAAGTTCTCTGCAGAAAGAGAAAACACCGGCAAAGAAACACATAGAAAGATTATTTTCAGTATCTTTTTCATAATCAATGATTTTCTGTTTCTTGAATATCGCCAACTGCAACTTGATATTCATACCACAAGTCATCTATATCATACTGCTCTCCTAAAGCATATTTTATAGCCCCGTTAAATGACCAAGGAACAACCTCAAGTGTACTTCGATTAAACTTACGAAGAAAGTCTTTATCTTTATTATCTCTTAACCATACAAAAAAGTATCCGGCAGTACGATAACCATCCATATAGTTTCCGCCTTTAGGACGAGCATCCGGTGTAAAACCTCCATTGGCAACACGTACTGCATCAGCCATTCCCTCAATAAAAGCCCAGAAAACACGACTGCTTCCATAATTACCTATACCTTGAGGCTCCAGCTGGTATGCATGAGTCAATTCGTGTAACAAAACACCCCTTGTTTCAAAAAACAGCTTAGCAGTATCATTTGCTGCAAATGAGTTTTCAATATGACGAGTACTATAAAAAATGCTCACAACGCCATTACCTCCTCCTTTTGCAGAAATACCCTCTATATCCTGCAAAGAATAATGAATTGTATCAACCGGAACAATACTGTCAGCCGGAGAATCATATAATGTAGCAAGTACTGTACGTGCCTGATCTGCAATATACTCCTGAGGATTAGTTATTATACGATGATAAACTTTTGAACCTTCTGTCTCTGGAGCCTGATCATCAAATACAATATGCCCAACCGGATAATCTTTCCAGACCTCCATTGTCTCTTTTTCAGTCATCACATTTTTCTTGTTCCCCGTACAAGCCGATATACCACTCATTCCTAATATTATACCAGCTAATAACAATTGTGCTTTCATACTATTTGATTCCGTTTGTTAATGAATAAGGTTTATTTTCTGCTTTTTGTCCTCTTTTCTTGTTGGGTGAGGTTCCCATCTTAAACTCCCAGACTCCTCCTTTCAACAAATCTGCATGAGTAATATATAATTTGTCATATTTCTTGCCGTTAATAGTAAGTGACTGAACATAACGTCGGGTATCACTCACTCCTTCAGCTTTAATTTCCAAAATGTTTCCATTAGGTAAACGCAGTTTGAGATAAGGGAAATATGGAGCTCCTAATACATACTGATCTGTTCCCGGACATACTGGATAAAATCCCATTACCGTAAACATATACCAGGCAGACATCTGACCACAATCATCATTTCCTCCCAACCCGTTTATATCATTACGATACATACGGTCGATTATCTCACGAGTCCAAAATTGAGTTTTCCAAGGTTGTGATGTCCAAGCGTATAAGTAAGGTATATGATGACTTGGTTCATTACCATGCACATATCCGCCAATCAGCCCTTCTTCCGTAATATCTTCATTCTTTTCATAATATTTTTTAGGAAGATGCATTTCAAAAAGCTCATCCAAACGAGTTAGAAATACTTTTTCACCTCCCATTAAATCCATGATACCATAGACATCATGTGGCACATGGAAAGAAAATTCCAGGAATTACCTTCAATAAAACCCTCTCCATGTGTTTGCAGAGGATCAAAATCTTTTTTGAAGGTGCCGTCAGTATAACGTGGACAGGCAAAGCCATTTTTCTTATCAAAGACATTACGATAATTCAATGCACGTGCATAATACTGCTTAGCAATTTCTTCATTACCTGCTCTTAAAGCAGTCTGATAAATAGTCCAGTCATCATATGCAAATTCCAATGTAGAGGAAACAGCTGTACTACTCTTTTCAAAAGGAATATATCCCAACTGTTTATAATCATCCAGATGATCATAGTAATCTACGTTCGATGTTTCGACCATAGCTTGCAAAGCTTCTTCCTTTTCAGTAAATACCCCTTTGGCAATAGCATCAGCCAAAACAGGAACAGCATGGTATCCACTCATACACCAGTTCTCATTTCCCATCAAACTCCAAACGGGTAACATTTTATGCACACTCTGCTGTTGATGACGAATCATCGATTTTACCATATCTGCATTCTGCATTGGAGTTACCACATTCAGGAACGGATGTTCAGCCCGATAAGTATCCCACAATGAAAAGATCGTATAATTCGTAAAGTCTTCTGCTTGATGAATATTATGATCAAGTCCACGATATGCTTTGTCCACATCCATATATACTGATGGGTTTATCATCGTATGATATAAGGAGGTATAAAACATAGCTTTCTGATCTTCCGTTCCTTCTATTTCAAATAAATCAAGTTTTGTATTCCATGCCTCAGCAGCCTCATCAACCACCTGTTCGAAGCTTTTTCCTCCAGCCTCTGCACATAAATTCTTCAAAGCTCCTTCAGTACTAACCCCTGAAAGAGCAACTTTTACAACTAGCTCTTTATTATTCGAAGTATCAAAATTAAAATAAGATACAACAGAGCGTCCTGCTATTTCTGGGAAATTACGATCGATATTGAAACGGCGCCAGAATCCCACATAATCTGGTTTCTTTTTATCTATATATCCATAATCTTTTATCGGCTGAGAGAAAGATATAGCAAAATAGGTATAATTTGTCCGAGCCCAGCCATTCGTTATCCGATAACCAGTAAGCAAGGTATCATTTTCAACTCTCAAATGGCTCCAAAGCACTTTACCATCGTAATTATAAATACCATGATTCAAATCGAGAATAATACGCCCGTCAGTTGAAGGATAAGTATATTTATGTATACCGACGCGAGAAGTTGCAGTCAATTGAGCTTTTACCTTATAGTCATCAAGCACAACTTCATAATAACCTGCTGTTGCACGTTCTGTAGCATGATTATAACGTGAGCGATACCCTTCATCCGGAAAGTCAGCACGCCCCGGATTCAGTTTTAATTCACCAACTGTAGGCATAATTAAGATATCGCCTAAGTCAGAATGTCCTGTACCACTTAAATGAGTATGACTAAATCCAACGATAGTAGGATCTGAATACTGATAACCTGCACAATATTTATAAACATCCTTTTGATATTCACCATTTATATTATGGGGTATTGTATCAGTATCTGGGCTGAGTTGTATCAAACCAAAAGGAACACAAGGGCCAGGAAATGTATGTCCCATTCCATTTGTTCCAATAATCGGATTTACATAATCAACCACTCGCTGTTGAGAGAAAGCCGGAGTAAAGATTAAACCGGCGAGCAAACAAAAATGTATTTTTCGAAGCATATAAAAATTAAGATTTAAGCCAATATCCTATATGTAAAAGTAATAATAGATAACTATATTTTTTCCTCTTTAAAGACATTCTTTCTCCCTAAATCAAAATGTCCTAATAAAGAATCATAGTCAAAATACAGAACAATATTACAATCTGATTTACAGCATATTAAAATTACAATAAAACATTTAGAGAACAAAGTAGAAAAAGCAGAAAACAGATTTAAGAACAGGCAAGCACAAGAAAAAGGAATACTTATAACACCATATAAATATTCCTTTTATAGTTATGATTCACTTTCAGTCAATGTTCCTGCCTTATGATGTGCACGATAATTTTTCGGAGTAGTCCCATATTTATCTGCAAACTCCTTATAAAAATACGGACGACTAGAAATACCAATACTTTCTATTACCTCCTGAATAGACATATCAGTTTCCAACAGAAGTTGAGCAGCCTTTTCCATACGGTATTTCTTTATAAAATCACTAGGAGTAATTCCTGATAAATCTTTAAACTTCCGAGAAAATTGACGAGGACTTATATGCATCCTTTCAGCCAAGAAAGTTGGTCCCAGCTCCTCTTTATCCAAATTCTCTTCTATTATCTCGATGATTCTTTGTATAAATGTAATCTGTTCAGGCTGATTACAATAAGGGAAAAATGCTACCCAGTTTCCTAAAGCACTTGCTTTCACCAATAAGTTTTCCTGCTGAATTTCTCCCAATCCTTTCGATACAGCCCATGCTCGTGCCAAACGTTCAAAGAATCCTTTCCGATGCAGTTTATAAATATACCCTGCCAAACAAAGAATTATCAAAAGGACAAGAGTCAAATATGCCCATATCGTATGATACCAGAAAGGAGCAATTTTAATAGCAACAGAATACTCCTTATAGACAGTATCCAACACGTCTTTCTTATACCGTATACGAAGTAAATACTCCCCAGGGGGAACATTTTTAAACATAGCCTCATTTTCTTTAGAAAAAAGGCTCCATTTTTCATCATATCCCTCTAAGATATAAGCATATTCAATATCTGAATTAAGATAATCCAATGCTACAAATTGTAAAGAAAACGTATTCTGTTCTTCAGAAAGCAGAATCTGTTTTCTGTCTGCCGAATAAAATCTGTTAAGGTTAACTTCCTCACGATCAATGATCAGCTTACGAAGAATTAGTTCAGGATAATATTCTGGAATAGAAGACTGACTATCATTCATATACAATAGTCCATCTACTCCACCTAAAAAAAGATCTCCATTATAGGGACTACGATAATAGCTATCATCACTAAACTCTCCTATTTCAATCCCCTTGCTATAATAATATGTATAAGATCCACCACTAACAGGGTCATATTTTATCATTCCTTTATTTGTACCCATCCATAATATTCCAGCATCGTCTTTTACAATGCCGTGTACCATCTCATTAACCAGCCCTTGTTCGCGACCAATGTATGAAGGTACAATATTTCTGCCATTAATTTCAACAGAAACCAAGCCGGCTGTAGTACCAACAAAAAAGTGATTGTTATCATATTCACACAAACACAAGACATCATCTACAGCTTTTCCCAGCATCGTACGCAAGGAATACACCTGATACTCATATTTTCGAATATCAAACCGAACTAACCCTTGTCCACGACTTCCCAGCCATAAAATAGAATCACCTTGTACCCATAAAGAAGAATATTCTACAAGTTCTTTCTGTTCTGCAAAACAACGGAAACGTCTGAATCTTTTGATCTCCGGAATTTCATGTGATTTATCTAACACAACCTTAATAAGACCTGAGCCAAGCGTTACTACCCAAAGAACAGAATCATTTTCCTCATATAAGCCATGTATTTCTGCCGGATAGCGTATAGAGCCTCCCACACGTATCAGTTTATCAGACTGATAAGAATAATAATACAATAACGAATCGGACATTCCCACCCAAAAATCATCTCCCTGAGTCTTTTTCTTCAGCATAAATACCGGATAGAAATTAGGTCCACGTACATAATCAGTCAAAGCCCATTTTCCTTTAGGTGAATAAACTGAAAGAGTTTTAAGATCAATCTCTTTTTGATAATCAGGTATACGTATCAGACCGTCTCCCTTAGTTCCAACCCACAATGTACCGTAACGATCGGTCATAATACCTCTAACCTGCCCACTTACAGATGAAGACATGCGATTTAGCATTAAATTCGTAACCAGAGCATCTCTTTTAGTAAACTTCACTACACCGGCTCCATCTGTCCCCATCCATAAAATTCCTTGCTGATTATCTGTATAAGCTGAAAATATACGCAAATCTACACGTATCAAATCTTCTGTATATTGCTGAGAAGCCATCAGACGAAGGATACCACCCGTATGAAGAGTTATCAGAATATCATCATAAAAAGGAAATACGTTCATGAAGTTACCATACTTTCTATATAGTTCCCCTATATTACGAATATATACTTTAGACTTCTTGGAAACATCATACAAATACAAATCATCTGCTTCGTCAATGAAACAAATAACCCCGCTTTGAATAAAAGTCTTTTTTATAACCTTGGAATGTAAAGGTGAAGATGTAACATCCAAACTTGTCTGCAAAGAATCAGCAGAAAAAGAACTCAATGAGAAATGAATCATCTTAGTATCATTAACTGGTACTATATGAAGTCAACCTTGTCCATCTACATAAGCACTTTGTTGAAGGTTCTCCAAATTTAAATTCATAAGTAAATCTCGCAGAATCTTCTGTTTGAATCAGCATTTTACTGATAATTCCATCTGTAATGCAATCCTGACTAAATTGATACCCCTGAAAATGCCCTGAAAATCTATTACTATTTCTTCTTTAAAGTTCTTATAATTTTTTAACATTCTTTCTGCTGTTTAAATTCTATTGTCTTACTTTTTCCACCTGTTCTTCGTATCAGCTCATCCTGTCCTATAATCTTAACAAGATTCGCTATCTGCTGTCCCATCACATCCCGATTGAGATAAAATATTGTGGTATATACATTCTCATTCAGGATAAGTTCTCTTAAAATATCTTTATCTGTTATATCAAGGGAATGTCCAAAAATATATACGTTATGCATTTTACATTTCTGATCTCGAACTGCTGATGCCTGTAAACGATGCATCATACGTTGTACATCATTCCCCACATATTCATTTGCCCGATTGATTATTCTCTCCTTCTCCTGTAAAAAATCATCATATTCTTCCCGAATTGTCTCCACCCAATCCTTATATTTACATCCAGTCTCTTTATAAATTCTCTGATAAAATTTCTTAAAAGCAATAAACTCCGTTTCCCGGTCTTTTCTTTCATCCGTAAGATACTCATCAATCCCAAGAACCATATTATTGTTTTCCACGGTATTAAAGAGTTTTGCCTTGCCATGGATATAATCAATGCTATTTTGTATCTGCTGTTTATCCAGATAAAGCCGTTCATATGTATTGGTATAATTAAAAGACAACACTTTACAATATTTTATCTGCTCCTCCCCGTCTGCCCCTTTAACATTTTCTTTTACAATTTCCTGTATATCCGGTAAAACACAATTACATTCCTCTTTTTCCACATAATCCGTCAGATAAATTTCTAATGCCCGAATCAATTTATTCAGATCATTGTATAACCGGTCTCTGATTTCTTTATAGGTAATGCTTTCACCTTTACCATGTGTCAATGCACTTGCAGTTCTCATAGCTGCCGTATATTTAGAATACTTTTTGTGCAAAAAAGGATTGGATAAATTCTGCATTTTCTCCGACAATTCACTTTTTTCCCCATCCTTAAAAAACATATCCTGATCAAGAGACTGAATTACTTTGCTTATCTCGTTTTCAAAGTCAATCCAATTTTCCTTCTGGTACATCGGATTCTGAAGAAAATATTCTATCCATATATTATCTTTTACGAGCTGTTCTAACTCTTTGCAAAGCTGCTGTTCGTTAAAAATAAGATGATCGATATATTTATACACAGTCTTTTCAGTATTCTTTAATTCTCCCTGCTG
>ENA-OQHF01000349-OQHF01000349.1-human-gut-metagenome-genome-assembly--contig:-NODE-349-length-29357-cov-2.953130_pt1 | contig 29357 bp, 37 predicted proteins | sample MGYA00242559_ERZ504709 | MGnify/ENA primary metagenome ERZ504709 (study PRJEB26092, sample SAMD00036203) | human gut metagenome | host: Homo sapiens | study: EMG produced TPA metagenomics assembly of... | reverse complement strand
GATATGCCATACTATACATGTAACTTTTTTTTTATACTTGGTTTATTATCCATAAATGATTCTTTCCCTTCGCAAAATAGCTGGTATCATGCATATATAAAAAATATCCGCAACTGTTGCATTTTGTGCAAATATAGATGTCGCAATACTTGATGAGAGAATTGTCACTATAAAGAAAATAATAATCATCCTAGACATATTGGTTTGGTTGCATTTTTTATATAGATATTTAAAGGCAAAATACAAAGTCACAAGAAAAACGACCAAACCAATCAAACCGGTTTCCCCAATAACAGCAGGCCAAAAATTATCAGTTAAATACAGTGGATTATCAAATGTGAAGCCATGTCGATTACTCAATCCATATATTCCATATACTGGCGAATAATATTTTTGTGCGGCAGCTGTACCGAAGGTTGCAAGACCCGCACCTAATGGAAAATACTTTTTAAATAGATCAATACCAACGTACAATAATATACTTCTCGCTTCTGTTGTTGTAGTAAAATAAAAAACCAATTGGTTCCATGCAACTATAACGCCAAGCAAGCCTAGCATAACAAAATATCCTATTTTTATTTTTAATTGCTTTTGTTTTATTTCATACATACGCAGTAATAAGACAAGCATAATGTAAATAGCGCAAAAAGCGAATCCTCTACTGCGTCCGGTAAATAGCCAAAGGCACATGTTTAATAGCACAAATATAATTCTTTTTCGATTAACTCCATTTAAGAGATCAATAGAAAGAACAAGGATAAACATGTAACAATACCAGCTAAAAATAGCTGCGGTATCATAGATGTACGAAAAACAATACATACCGTATCTTATATCATCTCTCATACCAAGATCAATAATTTGATTCAAAATAGCAAGTATTAGCCCCACCACAACCAAGCATCTAACTAATTTAACAATAATAGAAAATATCCACTTAGAATTTTTCAAGGAATCGAATAATGCCACTCCACCGATTATCATCATAAAGAATTTTCCATAGCTCAATACATCTGTTAGGATTGCCGCTGTGCTTCTATCGACCTTTGATAAAGTATTGCCAAATAAACCGACTATGATAAACAACAAAAAGGAAGCAATTATCTTTCCTTCTATAGTACTTATAGAACGCCTCCTAATTACAGTATAAGCAAATGCCATAAACGAAAATAGAACTGCAAATTCATCAATATATGAAAAGATAGAAATAGCATTTTTTAGCGGTTGCATAAACAGCAACAGTATCGATAGTATAAACGTAATATTTTCCACAACTGATAGTCGTGGTATTACTAAAGAAGATTTAATGTTCCTCACCGTTTTCCCCTGCCTCAATTTTGTGGTTCTTAGAAAATTCATTCCATAAAAAGTCATCCACATCTATATTATTTGCCTTAACAGACTGTATCATATCACTATACATTTTTCTGTTTTTCATTAGATCTTCAAATGAACCAATCACTCTTGCTGGAACTCCCCCAACTACGGTTCCTGGTAAAACATCTTTATTTACGATAGCTCCAGCTGCAACAATAGCGTTAGGTCCAACACTTACTCCTGGTAAAATTCGTGCTCCAGCACCAATAAACACATTTTCATTTATTTCAATACAATCGGCAAACTCCTGAAAGCATCTATGCCCTTCCATTCCATCAAAAATCCAATGGATAATATCATGCATCGTGAATTCAACATTAGATGCAATAGCCACATTATCGTGAACTTTTAACATATTTCCATCTGTAGGGTACTTTCGCGGCTGCCAGTGAACATGTTCCCCAAGCATTGCTAATTTCTTGTGTTTTCGCAACCACTTAACTCTTCCCTGTGCTGTAGGTATTAAATAAAACCAAATTCTTTCTGCCACCTCAAACTTTGCATGTAACAAATATTTTCTGCTTACTTTTAAAGATTTATCAGAATATTTACCCAATTGTAATTTCTCCTTTTAGTGCTGTTGTCAAATATTGTAAAGATTCTTTTCTTCGCTCCTCTCTCAAATGATTAACCTTGTTATAATCAATTTGAGTTTGAACTTTAAATATATCTCCATCATATCTGCGTGACTCTAAATTCAATTGTTGGCACAAACTGTCTATTCTTGAATTTCGAGATCCTGTTCCATTATTAAATCTATTAAACGTGCAGAATAACTTTTCATTAAGGATTGAGAACACTGATCCATGGAAAGAATCTGTTAACACATATTCCGCGCCGCGTATTAGATTTACAAAATCATCAGATGCAGCGTCAAACAAACAGATATCAGCAAATTCCAAATCGTCTAAAACAAAATTATCCAGAAGTGGTAATGCTACAATTTTCAAATTAGTCGCACGCTGAAGTTCCTTTGCCGCTTTTCGATGCTCCGAATTATCTCCAAGGAAATAACAGAATATATACTTTTCCTCAACCACTCTATGGAACGGAATTATTTCCTTCCAATCTTCGGGTGTCAACAATAATGTAGGGTCCACTACTACAGGCACATCTCTTCCGGTCAATTGTTTAATAATATTAGTGCCGCTTTTTTCGCGTGAGCTCAAATAATGAAATCTATCTAAATATTTTGCAGTTTTATTTTTCTGATGCATTGGAATCTTACTAACTCCAAAACTAGTTGCATATGCAATTTTAAGTTTTTCATCTGGAGCAAACTGCAAGTTATAAAACCCTGTAGCCAGACCACTTGGCAGCCATAATTGATCACTGCCTACAAGAAAAGTATCATATCCTTTAGTGCCGTCTTTTAATGCATCATAGCCATAATATATCGGCGAAAGATTTGTAAAATATCTCTCTGCAAATTTATCAAATATTCTGTTTCGCTCTTTACATTTTTCATAAATATCCGGGTATTTCTTTATTCTTTTATTCAAAAAATAAGAAGAAATCTTTCCCTTCATTAATAACGGATCAAAGAGCCGTGGAATACTTTTTATTACAAACTTCAAATCATATTTTTTCTTATATCGTATTATCTCATATTCGTATCCCAGTTTTTGTACTGCAACTTCAGTTGCCAAAACTTGAAGCTGACTTCCATAATTTTTTGTTTCCTGGCATACACATAATCCAACCTTTTTCATTATAATTAACCTCTTACATAGTTCTGTTTCATCTCTGAAATCAATGCATTTCTTATCTCAGGGTAATAGCTTATAAGATCATTGAATTGAGACCAGAACAACATATCGCCATTGTCATTAATATCTGTTAACTTAATAGTAGACTGGCTTCCATAAGCATCCACAGGTTTGGGATGATTACCTTTTACAACATTTATTCGTGTCCCTGCTTTAATTGCCATAAACCAGAACCAAATATCATCATTAGTAGGTGCAAGTCTATTAAATAATTCTGAATTTACGACTTCACCATCTAATGAATTGGCCGGATATAATACCCCACCTACACCAACCAGTTTATTCAAAAAAGATGCTTTATGATAATATTTTTTCCCTCCACCTATTGCATTAAATTTTCCTTTTTCGTAACTAAATTTAGTCGCTTTATGACAGTGAATACTATTATTATCTTCTAAATAGGCACTATACAATCGTTCTAACCAATCTTTTGCATAATAAACATCATCATCTGCTGTAACGATTATAGCATCCGGATGTTCTTGCAATGAAGGAACAAGTTTTTTAAATGAACGATAATCGCTGCACCAGCAAATTTTTAATCCATATTGAATTAAATTTGTTAATTCATTTGGTAAGTCTTTTTCATAATTTGGAAATTGTTCTTTAGCCAACCACAATTCAACCAAATCAGGTTTTACAGATTGCAACAAAATAGTTTGTATCGTTTTGTGCACCAAATGAATTCTTCCAGGAAATGATGTTAAGCTTACAATTATTTCTTCTTTTCTTTTTTGCTTATTCAGCAACTTACAAGGGTGTTGTGTCGCTATTTTCCACCTCTGTAAATAAACAAAATCCGTGCATTTGCTAATGAAATATTTAATACTATTCTTTGATGCTATAAGTAATTTCGACATATATTTCTCTCTTCAAAGGTAACACTAATTTTCAGACTAACGTCAACGCATTTTCTATTACCGATGCTTTGCAGTCTTTTTCTTAGTTAAATATTCCTCTTAATATCCTCCCAATATGGAATTTTCAGTTTTTCACCAAACATTAAATCTGTTTCATATGTAATATCCGCATCAAATCCAGAATTCGGTGACAAAGTGATTTCCCCGAAATAAATTTGTCCGTCAATATTATACAAATCGATACGAGCAAAAATAAAATCCTTAGATAAAACTTTTGCTATTTCCAACATTTTATCTAAGTTCTTTGGTAATGGAATTTTAGGATCAGGCAACTTATCATCACCTTTGTTCAATGGAACGAAATTCCATTCTTGGTCATAGTATAAATAAGATGCTTTGTGTGAATTTTTGCTAAATCGGTCTTTGCAAACCAATATGACATCCGGCTTACCATTAAAGCAATAAATCTTATAATCCATCGGAACATTTCCATCATCAGAAATAAATTTTTCGCAAAGAATCATTGGCTTAATATTTCTATATTGATATTCCCGTCCAATGTAAAAGAAATTACTCTTTAACGATTTCTCAATTTTCTTTTTTGCTTCTTCATAATTCAGTTTATCCTTATCTGTACAAACAACCAGACCTCCTGAATCATGATTGCATTTTAAGACAAATCGCTTTGGCAATGACGAAAAATCAATATCACTATACTCTTCCCAACTTCCAAGTAAAGGAATCAAATATTCTTCTCCTATTTTTTCTTTTACATAGTCTCTAACCAACAATTTGTCTGACACAATTGACTGTAATGGAAATCTATAATTAAATTTCAACCATTGAAGTTTTTCATTCAACGTTTCTGGATCATTCATATTTAATTTTCTACCAACACGCAACCGATAATATAATTTTATATATGCTTTATCCGGTAAAAAATCTCAGACTTTTTTTTCATAAAAGTCATAACTTTTTCTCTATTCATATCAAACAAGTTCCTTTATGTACTTTTCTATGCTATCTACGATAGTGGTTGTATTGGATTCGTATGCCGCATATCTTGTATGTTTTACTGTTTCTATTGCCTCTGCTAATTCATCTGTATCTCTGCACGGACAATCAGATTCAGATCATCAAACTGTTTAATCAGCTGCAACTGGTGGTCATCGACGTGTTCGCCATATTTGGCACGACGCGGAACAGCAATGACCTTTTTTCCTTTTTTCACTGCACCAATAATCGCACCTGTTCCTCCATGTGTAATGACTATATCTGCTTTTCCCATCTCCACGCTGAATTCATCTCTATCCAAAAAATTATTGTAGCTATAATTTCTAGGAACATAGTCACTGTAACCAGTCTGTGCAAATACATCTTCGCCAGAAATCACCTTTTTTTCGCACAGTTTATCCACCGCAATGAGCAATCTGTTAAATTGGAATTTCTGTGATCCTAAAGTTATAAAAATCTTTTCATTCATTTAATAAATTCCTCCCAAATAAACAGCATTAGGATAGAACTTTAACATCGGTTTCCACTGTACATAGAACCGGTCGGCAAACTTATAAAGCAGTTTTCCTGTTTCAGTAGGTGAAGTGACCTTTGCAAATGATTCTATGTAGATAAGCTTCTTACCCATAAGCTTTGAAATAAGGCAAATCGGAATCATCGCTAAAACGCCTGTGCAGATAACTACATCCGGCTTTTCTTTTCTGTAAATGCTGATAGACTTCCAAGTATTTTGAATCATCCGCCATATAAAATCTTTTTCACGACGGTTGACCTGTTTCATGTAATAGGTCTTTTCGCCTTTCGACTCTGCGCTATAGTCGGTTTTCTCAGTAATGACAAAACTATCATATTTTTTCATCAGTGGCTTTAGCATCATAAGTTGCTCATAATGTCCACCAGATGAAGCCGCAAAACATATCTTTATTTTTTTCTTTTCATCCATCTCTAATAACCCACACTTATTAATCTCTACCAAACAAATCTCTTGTATAAACTTTTTCTTTCACATCATCTAGGCACTTGTCATAACGGTTTGCAATGATGGCGTGACTCATTTCTTTGAACTTCGCCAAGTCATTGACCACCATAGAACCGAAGAAAGTCTCTCCGTCCTTCAAGGTCGGCTCATAAATAATGACCGTTGCTCCCTTTGCCTTCACACGCTTCATAACGCCTTGAATAGAACTTTGACGGAAGTTGTCCGAGTTAGACTTCATGGTCAAGCGGTAAACGCCAATCGTGACAGATTTCTCCTTGTCCTCATCAAATTCGTTCTCTGCATCATATCCATAGTAGTCCGCCAGCTTCAGAACTCGGTCTGCAATAAAGTCCTTACGAGTACGATTGGATTCCACGATTGCTTCAATCAGGTTCTCCGGCACATCGGCATAGTTTGCCAGCAGTTGCTTGGTGTCCTTGGGCAGGCAGTACCCGCCGTAGCCGAAGGACGGATTGTTGTAGTGACTACCGATACGCGGATCAAGGCAGACACCGTCAATGATCTGCTGGGTGTTCAGACCCTTACTTTCTGCGTAGGTATCCAGCTCATTGAAGTAAGCAACGCGCAGAGCCAGATAGGTATTGGCGAACAGCTTGACTGCCTCAGCCTCGGTGAGGTCGAGCTTTCCGTTCAGGAATGCCCGCTGCGTGAATTCACCGGGCCGCGCCTGCCGTGCGCCAGCGGCAAATGCCGCTTGCAGCACCTCGCTCAGTACGACCGGCGAGCCATGGCAGTGGAGCTCGGCGCTCTCCTCGCCCGTGTAGCTGTGGGCGGCGGAAAAACAGACCGCCATGCCGCGGTCGAGCAGCGTGCCGTCCGCCGAGCGGATGTCGCCATAGGTCATGCGGCGGTACGGAAGCGCTTCGACCGCCATGCCGCTTGCGGGCGTGAACAGCGCGGCGAGCACGCGCCGCGTCTCCTCTCCGCTCAGGCGCACGATGCCGATGGCCGACGGGCTTTGCGCCGTGGCGATGGCTGCAATGGTTTCCATGACCGTTTCCTCGCTTTTTCCTTGATTTTGCCCAAAGTATACCACAAAGACGAAAAAATGAAAAGGGGCGCGGCTGCGCCCCCTCACTGATTTGAAAATTACATCAAGTCAAAAGAAAATAAAGCTGGCTGAGCAGCACGACACTCTCGCATACGCAGATGATCTTAAAATTGCGCGTGCTCATGCTGCCCTTTTTATACTCATCAAGGCTGAAATATATCGTAAGTGCGGCCGCTATCATGTTATGACATAAATGTACATCGTTTGTCCCTCCTCAAAATCAAGATCTGATTTCCTCAAAGCCGAGCTTCGCCAAAACCTTGGCGACCCTGCGCGCAAAATCCTGATTGGCGCCCAGACTGATGTTCATAAGGCCCTCGCCGCCTCCGGTGCCGATGATCGTCGCTTGCTGGACTTCTCCGGAGTCGATGATCTGCACTGTGCTGACGGCCATGCTGCCGTTTCTCATATAGTACCGCTCCAGAATGAGCAGCAGCACTTTGACGCCGTTCACCTCCGACATCTGCTCCAGAGACAGCTCGGCAACATCGCCCTTGAAATCATCGAGAATGCTTTTGGATACCTCCGCCAAGTCGGTCTCCGACCCGCGCTTCATTTTGATGATCGCAGAACTCATGCTGTTTCCTCGCTTTCTCATTTTATCTCTCGTTTGGTTTTCGCCGCCCGCGTCCGCGATGCGCTCAACAGCGCCGCAGCCTGCCGGCGCAAAAAAGAGACCATCACAAACAGAACGACAGATCTTTTCACTGCTTGGCGTTCGTTTCCTCCACCGTCCACGGCAGAAAAATCGGGAATATCTCGATCACAAAGTGCGGCTCCTGAATGTTGTCGCCCGGGTGGGACTGCGCGAGGCGGACCTCGACGTCGTTGACGTCTCTCACCGTCGCGGCGGCAAAGCCCGCTTCTGCGCCGAAGACGAGGTACTGCGGCCCGATGTACGGCATCCGGCCATCTTCATCCAGCTCGAGAGGCATCGTCTCAAACGGTTTTGCGATGTCGACGCCGAGCGTTTGGAGATACGCCGTCACGGCAGGATAGGCCTTCGCGGCCTCTTTTACATAGTTGCGGCAATAGGCGCAGCCGCACAGGTCAGACTGCTTAAGCTCGCGATAAAATTGTTTCGTTCGCTCGATATCCATCGGTGCCCCGCCTTCGATAGTTTGCTTTCTTATTATACCATGACGGAGATTTTGAACCGCAAGCGCAAAAAAGCAGCGCCAAAAGGCGCTGCATTTTTGATGCGGGGGGGATGGACTTACAGTGGGAGGGATCAGTTGACCGTCAGCAATTGTGCCGGTCCAGCAGGCGGTTCCCATAGCGGAAGACCAGCTCGCCGATGACGACGCCGAGCACCGCCGCGGCGAGGACATCGCTCGGGAAGTGGACGTACATGGTCTCACCTCGCTTACGTCCACCAGCCGATGTTGGCGGCAATTAGAACGGCATTGAAGAAGTCAATGAACATGCCGCCGACCATCGGGATGGCAAAGTACGCCACCGGCGAAGGACCGTATTTCTTCGTCACGACCTGCATGTTGGCCATGGCGTTCGAGGTTGCGCCCATGGCGAAGCCGATGAAGCCCGCGGTCATGACCGCCGCGTCGTAATTGCGGCTCATGACGTTGAAGACCACGAAGTAGGAGAAGAGGAACATCACAACACACTGGAGCACAAGGCAGATGACCATCGGCATTGCAAGGTCGATGAGCTCCCAGAGCTTGAGGCCCGCGAGCGCCATAGCAAGGAAGATCGAGAGGAACATATTGCCCATGGTGTCGATCTCTTCGGCGGGATAGGAGACATGTACGCCGCCCAGCCAGAACAGGAAAGCGCCCAGAGCAACAGCGTGGTACATGTTGAGTTCGATCGTCAGCATAATGATTCCTCCTTTTATGTGTCCGGTTCGGCGCGCGGCAGCCACATACCACTCTGCCGCGTACCCTTTCAATCAGCAGTCTAATCCGGAATCGCGAAAAGGAGTTGTTAAATTCAGTCAAATGAGATAATTTCCACATTTCAACCGATAAAAATGTTATGAAAATGGATAATTTGACCGCGTAAAATACATGAATATCAATAAAAAGTTTAGAAAACGCTCCAAATGTGTGAAAGAGGAAAATAAAACCAAACGGGAAATTGATGCACTGTACCGGCATGAAACGCATCTGCGTTTATACGAATGAGGTTCACGGCAACAAAAAAGGAAATAAGGAGCACGGCTGCACAGCCGTTGGAAGCGGCTCGGGCGGAATTGACCGCCGTTTTCGAGATTCGATAGAATTTGCACGTGCCGTTTTCGAATCTTTATACAGTCCGCCATGAAATCCCGCTTGCAGAACCGCGGGGAACGCTGTAAAATAATAGACAATATCGGTCAATTATCGACAAGGAGTATTCATTATGCAGCAAAATGCAAAATTCATCCGTAAACTGCCCATCCCGATGGACATTAAAAAAGAGTTCCCCGTCACGGAAGAGGTCGCCAAGGTGCGTGAGGCGCGCGTGGAAGAGATGCGCGCGATCCTCGACGGGCGTGACAGCCGCCTGATGCTCATCATCGGCCCCTGCTCTGCCGACCGCGAGGACAGCGTGATGGACTATGTCTGCCGCCTCGTCCCCCTGCAGGAAAAGGTCAAGGATAAGATCCTGATCGTCCCGCGCATCTACACGAACAAGCCGCGCACCAACGGCTCGGGCTACAAGGGCATGCTCCACCAGCCCGACCCGAGCAAAAAGCCCGACATGCTCGAGGGCATCATCGCCATCCGCCGCCTCCACACCCGCGCGGTGCAGGAGACTGGCTTTGCCTGCGCCGACGAGATGCTCTATCCCGAAAACTACCGCTATCTCTCCGACATTCTGGGCTATGTCGCTGTCGGCGCGCGCTCGGTCGAGAATCAGCAGCACCGCCTCGTCGCGAGCGGTATTGATGTGCCCGTCGGCATGAAGAACCCCACGGGCGGCGACTTGAGCGTGATGATGAACTCCATCTATGCGGCGATGGGCGACCACACGTTCCTCTACCGCGGCTGGGAGGTCGAGACCGCGGGCAACCCCTATGCCCACGCCATCATGCGCGGCTATGTGAACGAAAAGGGCGACAGCCGCCCCAACTACCACTATGAAGACCTGGTGCAGCTGCACGAGCTGTACGCGGAAAAGAGCATCAAGAACCCCGCCTGCATCGTCGACTGCAACCACGCTAACTCCGGCAAGCAGTATTTGGAGCAGATCCGCATCGCGAAGGAGGTCCTGCACTCCAAGCGCCACTCGAATGATATCAACGCGCTCGTCAAGGGCATGATGATCGAGAGCTACATCGAGGACGGCAACCAGAAGATCAGCGAGGGCACCTACGGCAAGAGCATCACCGACGCCTGCCTCGGCTGGGAAAAGAGCGAAAAGCTCGTGCTGGAGCTGGCTGATTTGCTGTAAATCAGCGTACGATAAAATGGAAAAACTCCCACGGTTCCGGTATTACCGGAACCGTGGGAGTTTTTATGTCAACTGCAGGACGAAACTTATTTCGCCTGCTTCATGGAGAGGCTGATGCGCTTTTTCTTCTCGTCGACTTCCAGCACGACGACCTTGACAACGTCGCCGACGGACACGACCTCGGACGGGTGCTTGATGAACTTGTTCGACACCTGCGAGATGTGCACAAGGCCGTCCTGATGCACGCCGATGTCCACGACACGCCGAGTCGATGAGCTCGTTGCGCACCGTGCCGGTCAACACCATGCCGGGCTTAGGTCTTTCATTTCAAGAACGTCGGTGCGCAGGATGGGCTTTGCAGCTCGTCGCGCACGTCGCGGCCGGGCTTTAAGAGCTCCGAGACGATATCGTCGCAGCGTGGGAACGCCGACGCCGATCTCCGCTGCGGCCTTTCTTCGCCGTAGGCCTTGACGCGATCGGGCAGATCGGCGAGCCTGCCGCCCTTCACGTCGGCGAGCGTGTGGCCGGTCAGGTCGAGCAGCGCCTTTGCGGCGTCATAGCTCTCGGGGTGGACGGCGGTGTTGTCGAGAACGCTCCTGCTCTCCGGCACGCGCAGAAAGCCTGCGCACTGCTGGAAGGCCTTGGGGCCGAGCTTTGGCACTTCCTTGATCTGCGCGCGTGAGGTGAACGCGCCGTTCTCCTCGCGGTACGAGACGACATTTTTCGCCGTTGTGCCGTTCAGGCCCGCGACGCGCTGCAAAAGTGACGGCGACGCCGTGTTGATATCCACGCCGACGGCGTTGACGCAGTCCTCGACCACGCCGTTCAGCGCCTCGTCGAGCTGCTTTTGCGGCATGTCGTGCTGATACTGCCCCACGCCGATGGCCTTGGGGTCGACTTCACGAGCTCGGCAAGCGGGTCCTGTAATCTCCGCGCGATGGACACGGCGGAGCGGAGGTTCACGTCGTACTGCGGGAATTCCTCGGCGGCGAGCTTGCTCGCCGAGTACACGGACGCGCCCGCCTCAGAGACGATCATGTAGCTCACGTGCGCACTGCCCTCGTTCACCTGACGGATGAGCTCGACGGCCATCTGTTCGGTCTCGCGGCTGGCCGTGCCGTTGCCGATGGCGATGTGCTCCACACCGTGCTTTTTGATGAGCGTTGCCAGCGCGGCGATGGCTTCATTTTTCTGCCGCTCGCCATAGGTCGGGTAGACCACGGCGGTATCGAGCACCTTACCTGTGCCGTCCACGACGGCGACCTTGCAGCCCATGCGGTAACCGGGATCAAGGCCCATCGTGACCTTGCCCTTGACCGGCGGCTGCATCAAAAGCGGCTTTAAGTTGAGCGCAAACTGGCCGATGGCACCCTCGTCTGCCTGCTCAGTGAGCTGATTTCGCACCTCGCGCTCGAGCGAGGGGAAGATCAGGCGGTCGTAGGCGTCCTCGGCGGCGGACTTGACGAATTCCATGGCGGCGGAGCCGGGCTTCACGACTGCACGGCGCAGCAGCGGCAGTGCCTGCTCGCGGTCGAGCGTGATGGAGACCTTCAAAATACCTTCTTTTTCACCGCGGTTGATGGCGAGCACCTGATGCCCCTGCAAGCGGGCGACGGACTGCGTAAAATCGTAGTATAGGCGATAGACGCTGTCGTCCTCGGTCGCGGCCCTGCTCACAAGCTGGCCCTGACGGGAAATGAGCGCGCGAAGGCTCTTGCGGATGGCGGCATCGTCAGAGATCTGCTCAGCGATGATGTCGCTCGCGCCCTGCAGGGCGTCCTCGACCGTCTCGACGCCCTTTTCGGGGTCGACAAAGTCGCGCGCGGCCTCCTCGGGCCGCGGGCAGTCTCGCTCCTGCGCGAAGAGCAGCGCGGCGAGTGGTTCAAGGCCCTTTTCCTTCGCCATCGTGGCGCGGGTGCGGCGCTTTTGCTTGTAGGGGCGGTAGAGGTCTTCGACCTCGGCGAGCGTTTTGGCGCTGTCGATGGCGGCAGCGAGCTCATCGGTCAGCTTGCCCTGCTCGTCGATGGACTTTTTCACCGCTTCGCGGCGCTCTTCAAGACCGCGGAGGTATTGGAGCCGCTCTTCGAGCGTGCGCAGAGAGGTGTCGTCCATTGCACCGTGGAGCTCCTTGCGGTAGCGGGCGATAAAGGGGATGGTGTTGCCCTCGTCGAGCAGATGCACGACGTTTTCAACGTGCCGGGGGTCTTTGCCGAGCTCGGCAGCAAGGGCCTGAATGAGATCCATAAAATGTTCCTTTCGTATATCGGGCGCCGAAGCGGCGCGGTCAAGTGAATCAGCAATGTCCGCCCGAAAGCGGGCGGAACGCAAAATTTATTATACCGCATCGCGCGGCGATGCGCAAAGCCTTTGCGCAGAAAAAAGGCGGAGGATCGGCGCGACGGCTGGGGCTTTACATTTTGCCGCTTTGACGGTAAAATACGACGCAGCGTTCAAAGGCATCGAATGCTTCGCTTTGCCGCTCAAAGGCGGCATTTTTCAGCAAGAGAAGGAGAAAGCAAAATGCAGAAGAAAAACAACAAAGGCGTCATCGCCCTCATCATCGTGCTTGTGCTGGCGGCTGCCGCGCTCGTCATTTGGCAGACAAACAAGCGGGAGACGCAGCAGGGCGGTAAGGAGATCACCGTCAACGTTGACCACCTGAACGGCGATGACACGACCTTCACCATCCACACCGACGAAGAGTACCTGCGCGGCGCGCTCGAGCAGGAAGACCTCATCGAGGGCACAGAGAGCGAGTACGGCCTCTATGTGCTGACTGTGGACGGCGAGACCGCCGACGAGAGCGAGCAGCAGTGGTGGGGCTACAGCGTGAACGGCACGTTTGCCGAGCTCGGCGTGGACAGCCAGCCCGTCGCGGACGGCGATGTGTACGACTTTGTGCTGAATGTCGGCTGGTAAGTCCGCAAGACTCAGCATCCGCGAGATCGCGGAGCTGTCGCTTTTCTGCGCGCTGATGGTCGCGGGCAAGGAGTGCCTGCGCCTTATCCCGAACGTGCATCCCGTCACGCTGCTGCTGCTTTTGGCCACGGCGGTGTACGGGGCGAAGGCGCTCTATCCGGCGTTCGGCTTTGCCCTGCTCGAGATCGCGCTTTACGGCGCGGGGCTTTGGAACCTGATGTATCTCTACGTCTGGCCGATCGTCGTGCTCGCTGCGCTGCCGTTTCGCAGAAGCGAGAGCCGCGCATTCTGGGCGGCCATCGCGGGGCTGCACGGGCTGTGCTTCGGCGCGCTGTGCGCCATTCCGTATTTTTTCATCGGCGGATGGCAGATGGCGTTTTCGTGGTGGGTCTCGGGCATCCCGTATGACGTCATCCACTGCGTGTCAAATACGGTCCTCGTCTTCGTGCTCTTCCCGCCGCTGCGGCGCGCACTGGAGCGCGCGAAGAAAACGTCGGGCGGAAGAGAATAGCAAAAAGCACCTGCCTTCGGCTGTGTGCTCGTAAGACAGTAATTCTAATTGAATGGTAACCCAGAGGCGTATCTCAAATCTGTTACTGAGTACAAGCCTTTGGACTAAAGCTCGGTATACCAAACACCGGATTAAGAATGGACTTTGAGAGAAAGTGAGGTATAACAATATAAAACAGATTATTACTATTCAGCACACGCAATCAATTCACCACACAAATGGTATGGTGGGTTCTTGGACAGATTGGGATCTTTCTGAATCAGGCATTGAACAGGCTGAAAGAATAGGGCAGAAATTAGCGAAGCAGTTATCCGGTCACAAAATTGTTATGTATGCTTCCGATCTTCTGCGAGCAAAGCACACCGCTGAAATTGTCGCAAAGCATATGGGAATCACACCTAACATTAGAACGGAACTTCGAGAGCGCAATTTAGGTAAATGCGTTGGCAAATCTGTTCAGTGGCTTCGTGAGAACATTGAGGTTCAAGAGAAAACCATTGATGACAGGATGTTTTCTGATGCTGAGAGTAGACGAGACGAATGGAATCGCTTAAAACCTCTTTTTGACGAGATAATGGCAAGTAATGATGAATGTATCATTGTAGTATCACATGGCGATTTGCTGAGCGTTTGGAATACGATGTTCCTCGGAATGGATGTGGAAACGCTGAATCAGTTTGAACTTTTTGGTATGGCAGGCGGCGTTTCTTTCATGCTTCAAAACGATGAGGGTAAGCGATTTATCAAGAAAATGAGCGATTTGTCTTACATGGCAAATCAATTTATATGAGAAAAGCGTGAGGTATAAATAAAACGGACTTTGAACAACTTGCAAAAATAGAAAATGAGAGTGAACGTGTAAACAGAACCTACGATATATTCAACGAGGATGCAAGGCTCAATCATTCCAAAGCCGCACGAGTTGAATTTTAGACTACCGTTCACTATATAGAAAAATATTTGAAAGATGGCGACAAGATACTCGACATTGGCGCAGGTGCAGGTGAATACAGCCTCTACTTTGCTCGTAAGGGTTATGAAGTCTCGGCTCTTGAACTTGCCGATGCCAATATTGCCGCATTCAAAAAGAAACTGACACCCGAAGATAAAATCGATCTTGTTCAAGGCAATGCCCTTGACCTCTCTCGATATGCAGATAAGTCGTTTGATATTGTCCTTCTGTTCGGCCCGCTTTATCATTTGAAAAATGATGTGGACAAACAGAAATGTATCAGCGAAGCAAAGCGTGTCTGCAAGGACGGCGGCAAGATCTTCTTCGCTTTTATTTCCAACGATTTTGTTTTCCTTACCGAGTTCGGATACGATGTGAATTATTTCAGCAACGGTGATTATCCCGAGCTTCCACACCGAGCAGCTCAAAGAGGGCGAGGGCGACGTCATCTGGACGATCTACCTCAAAAACGGCGACACGCTGCGCCTGCACCACACGGTCAAAATCACGCGCATCCCGGTCGTGACGTTGACGGAGAACGACTATCCGATGGCAACGATCGACGACCTGAACGCGCTGCTCGACACGCTCGCGCACGAGGCGGACCGAAAGTCGGTCTACATTTTGCAGCTGCCCGCGGTGACATACGAGGGTGGACTGACGATGAAAAATTTCTGCTGCGACCTGATCGGCAGCGAGAGCGGCACGACCTTCACCGGCACCGTGACGATCACGACGCGCGGCATTCACCCCTCGAACATCACGAACGTTCGCTTTGTGGGCGACGGTACGGGCATCGGCCTTTCGGCGAGCGAGGGAGCGTTCCTGCACCGCTGCACGTTTGAAAACTGGGAGATCGGCGCTTACGGCGGCCTCGGCAGCTGGGTCAACGCCACGGGCTGCACATTTCGCGGCAACGACGTGGGGCTGTGACTCGATAACCGCGGCGACGCAACGTGTTCCAGCAGTTACTACGGCGACAGCGTGTACGAAGACAACGGCACCGCCGTGCGCATCGCCGCGATGCCGGGCACAGAGACGCTGGATTTCAATAACTGTGTGTTCCGTGGCAACGGGGTAAACGTCGAAAACGCGGCAGGATACGCCGTCGACCTCTCGCAGATCGTAACGGTGGAGAATTAAAGAAAAAAGGAGGAAACGCCGCGTTTCCTCCTTTTTTGTGTTCATTCAGATATTTTAGCACAAAGTGCTCTTTATGATAGTCCAGCAGGCCTTCCTTTTTCATTTTTCCGAGCTCGAGCGACAATCCGCTGCGCTCAACGGCGAGAAAGTCCGCGAGCTGCTGGCGGGAGAACGGGATGTCAAACTCGACCGCGCCGCGCCGCTGCGCCTCGGCGGAGAGATAGGACATGAGCTTGGCGCGCGTCGTGCGCTGGGCGATGTGCGTGAGCTTTTCATTGAGCAGCAGGTTTTTTTCCCGCAAGGTCGCTCAGAAGGTTTCGGATGATGCGGCTGTGGTGCGCGCAGGCGGAGGGACAGACCGTCAAAAGGCGCTTGACGTTCAAAAACAGCACCGCCGTCGGCGTTTCGGTCACGACGCTCACGTTGGAGACGCTGCTCGGCGCGCAGGCGAAGGCCGCGGCGTAGGTCTGCCCCGGCGCGGTGCGGGAGAGAATGTTGCGGTTGCCCCAGATATCCTCCTGCACGACGAGCGCGCAGCCGGAGAGCACCATGCCGATCTCCTTGACCGCGTCGCCGGGGTGGAGGAGAAAGACGTCCTTGGGAAATTGCTCGGTCTTCGCCGCAAGGCAGGTGAGCATCGCGTCAAGCTCGTTCTCCGTGACGCCGGAAAAGAGCGGCGAGGCGGCGAGAATGGGAAAAAAATCTTCATAAAAACGCCTTTCGTTGAAAATTCAACCGACTTGCTGGCCGCATTCTACTATAATACGCTTGAAAACGCAAGGAGGTATTGCAATGAAACGGAGAATCATTGAGATCGATCAAAATAAATGCAACGGCTGCGGCGCCTGCGCCGCGGCGTGTCACGAGGGCGCTATCGCCATGGTAAACGGCAAGGCGCAGCTGATGCGCGACGACTACTGCGACGGCCTGGGCGACTGTCTGCCGACCTGCCCGACCGGCGCGATTTCCTTTGTCGAGCGCGAGGCCGCGGCCTACGACGAGCAGGCGGTGCTTGAAAACAAGCAGAAGAGAATGCAGAAGGAGGGGATGACACTGCACCACAGCTGCGCCGGCATGCAGCTCAAGACCTTTGCGCACAAGGCGGCATCTGAAACGGCGGCTCCTGCTGCGCAGGAGAGCCAGCTCTCCCAGTGGCCGGTGCAGATCAAGCTCGTGCCCGTGAACGCGCCGTATTTCTCCGGCGCAAAGCTGCTCATCGCGGCGGACTGCACGGCGTACGCCTACGCGGCCTTCCACGAGAAATTCATCAAGGGCCACATTACGCTCGTCGGCTGCTCGAAGCTCGACAGCGTGGATTACAGCGAGAAGCTGACCGAGATTATCGCAAAAAATGACATCAAGAGCGTGACGGTCGTGCGAATGGAGGTCCCGTGCTGCGGCGGGCTCGAGCACGCGGCAAAGACCGCGCTGCAAAATAGCGGTAAATTCATCCCCTGGCAGGTCGTGACGATCTCGACGGACGGGAGAATACTGGATACGATTTGAGTCATCCTATGATCGATAAGACCACAGAATGAGGAGGACTTTTTTCGGTGGACAACAAGATGTTTTGTTTTCAGTGCGAGCAGGCGGCGCACTGCACGGGCTGCACCGGCAGCGCGGGTGTGTGCGGAAAGAGCGCCGAGACGGCAAATTTGCAGGACGAGCTGACCGGCGCGCTCATCGGCCTTGCCCGCGCTGCGGACGGCAGCCCCGGCGTGAACGAGGGCACATGGAGCCTCATCATCGAGGCGCTTTTCACTACGCTCACGAATGTGAACTTTGACGCGGCGGCCATCCGGGATGTGACTGCACGCGTGAGGGCGGAGAAGAGCCGTCTTGTGCCGGACTGCGCGTCCTGCATGTCGCCCTGCGGGCACAACAATGACTACGATGTCTCGCGGCTCTGGACGGCGGACGAGGACATCCGCAGCCTCAAGTCGCTCATCCTGTTCGGTATCCGCGGCATGGCGGCGTACGCCTACCACGCGATGGTGCTGGGCTATACGGACGGCGAGGTCAACCGCTTTTTTGCCAAGGCATTGTTTGCCGTCGGCGAGGACTGGGGCATGGATGACCTGCTCCCCCCTTGTGCTGGAGGTCGGCGAGAAAAACTACCGCTGCATGGCGCTGCTCGACAAGGCCAACACGGAGACCTACGGCACGCCAGAGCCGACCACGGTGCCGCTGACGGTGGAAAAGGGACCGTTCATCGTGGTTTCCGGCCACGACCTGCACGACTTGAAGCGCCTGCTCGAGCAGACGAAGGGCAAGGGCATCAACATCTATACGCACAGCGAGATGCTGCCCGCGCACGGCTACCCGGGCCTTAAAAAGTATGCCCATCTCAAGGGCAATTTCGGCACGGCGTGGCAGAACCAGCAAAAGGAATTTGCCGACATCCCTGCGCCCGTACTATTCACCACGAATTGCCTGATGCCGCCGAAAGCGAGCTATGCCGACCGCGTGTTCACTACGGCGGAGGTCTCATATCCGGAACTCAAGCATATCGGCGCGGACAAGGACTTCACGCCGGTCATCGAAAAGGCGCTGGAACTGGGCGGCTATGCCGAGGACAAGGCGTTCACCGGCATCAACGGTGGCAGCACGGTTACGACGGGCTTTGCCCGCGGCGCGGTGCTGGGTGTGGCTGACAAGGTGGTTGAGGCCGTCAAGTCCGGCCAGATCCGACACTTTTTCTTAGTCGGCGGCTGCGACGGCGCGCGCCCAGGCAGAAATTACTACACGGAATTCGTCAAGCAGACGCCGCCCGACACCATCGTGCTGACGCTGGCCTGCGGCAAGTTCCGCTTCAATGACTTGAGTCTCGGCACGGTGGCGGGACTGCCGCGCATCCTGGACATCGGCCAGTGCAACGACGCTTACAGTGCCATCCAGATCGCGCTGGCGCTCGCCGACGCCTTTGGCTGCGGTGTGAACGAGCTGCCGCTTTCGATGGTGCTCTCGTGGTACGAGCAGAAGGCGGTGTGCATCCTGCTGACGCTGCTGTATCTCGGCATCAAGGACATCCGCCTCGGTCCGACGCTGCCGGCGTTCCTCTCGCCGAACGTGCTCGACTACCTTGTCAAGAACTTTGGCATCGCGCCCATTACGACGCCAGAGGAGGACCTGAAGGCCATTCTGGGGTAAAACTGAAACGTACCGGCGGGCATTTTGCCCGCCGGTATTTTTTGCAGAGAAAGAAACGCAAAAATTAAGCGTGACTTTTGACGCGAGATCTGATAAAATAAAATAACTTTGCGCAACAGAGGGGAAAAGAGAGAAATCAACAGGAGAGATCAATGAAAAAACAGTTTGACCTCAGCGCCGCGGCGCTGCACATTTTAGCGATGGCCTTCATGCTGCTCGACCACCTGTGGGCGACGCTTTTTCTTTCACAGGAGTGGATGACCTGCGTGGGACGTCTCGCGTTCCCCATTTTTGCCTTCATGGCGGTGGAGGGCTACTTCCACACGCACAGTTTCAAAAAATACGCGCAGCGGATGCTGATTTTTGCGGTGCTGTCGGAAATTCCCTTTGACCTGATGTACGGCGGCACGTGGTTCTACCCTGTGCACCAGAATGTCATCTGGACGCTGCTCATCGGCCTTCTCGGCATTCGGGCGATGGAGGCCGTGCGGGAAAAGGGGAAGACATGGCTCTATCTTCTGACTTGCGCTGCGGTCACGGTGCTGGGCTTTGCGCTCGGCACGCTCGGCATGGTAGATTATTACGGCATGGGCGTTTTGACGGTGTTTGTGTTCTATTTCCTCCGCGGCAGAGAGTGGTGGAAGCTGCTCGGGCAGATCGCGGCGCTCTATTGGATCAATGTGTCGCTCATCGGAGGACAGATTTTCCCGATCGAGCTTTTCGGACTGGAGTTTGAGGTCTGCGAGCAGGGGCTTGCACTGCTCTCGCTCGTGCCCATCTGGCTCTACCGCGGGCGGCAGGGACACCACAGCAAGGCGTTTCAGTATGCCTGCTTACGCGTTTTATCCGGTACACATGCATCATCCTCGGCCTTATCCAGCTGTCTCTGTAACAGAATACGAAAAAAGCGCTGCCGAAAGGCGGCGCTTTTTCGCGCCCTTTTTTTTGGAACGTTCACAATTTGTTTATTGACATTGGAATGGAAACAACTATAATGATGACGTTCTAAAATTAGAAGATATCATTCGATGACGAGCGAGCGCGGCGCGTGACCGAATGAGGTCGGAAAGGAACCGATATGATGCCGAAGGAACCGATGCGCGGGGCAACGTTTTTCAGCCACGCCAACAAGATGACAAAGGCTTATCACGTTATGTTAACTCCGTTGTGCAAGGAGGCAGGCCTGCCGCCGCTGGCGCTGGACATTCTGCTCTTTCTCGCCAACAATCCCGAGCACAACACGGCGAAGGACATCTGCCGCATGCGCGGGCACAAACCGGGTATCGTCTCCGTGCATGTGGAAAGACTGGTGAATGACGGCCTTCTCGAGCGGCGGGAGATGCCGGGCGATCGGCGGCAGATAAGGCTTGTCTGCACCGAACAGGCGCAAGCGCTCATTGAGCGCGGACGGCAGGTGCAGTGGCAGTTCGGAAGACGTCTGCTCGAGGGCATCCCGGAGGAGGATCTGGCGACGATGCGCCGCTGCCTTGAAAGAATGGATGGCAATCTGAACGGCATCTGCAAGGAAAAGCGCTGAGGGCCCAAAGAAGAAATCAGGAGAACAACAATGCTGAAATTACTCAAAAACATGCGCCGTAAAGAGGTGCTCATGGTGCTGCTGTGCACCGTGCTTGTGGCGGTGCAGGTCTACTTTGACCTGCGGCTGCCGGATTACATGACCGATCTGACGACGCTCATCAAAACGTCGGGGGCGACGGCGGATATCCTGTCCGTCGGCGCGAAAATGCTTGGCTGCACGCTCGCAAGCGCCGTGCTGGCCGTGGGCTGCGGGTATCTCGCGGCCAAGGCGGCGTCGGGCTTCAGCTTCACGGTGCGCGAAAAGCTCTTCCGCCACGTGATGGACATCGGCAGCGAGGAGATGCAGGACTTTTCCGTCGCCAGCCTCATCACGAGAACGACGAACGACATCACGCAAATTCAGATGATCGTGGCGATGGGCCTGCAGATGATGATCAAATCGCCGATCATGGCCGTGTGGGCCGTCATCAAAATTCTCGGCAAGAGCTGGGAGCTCTCCGCCGTGACAGCGACATTCGTCGTGGTCATCTGCGTGACGGTGATAACAGGTGATGAGCATCTGCATCCCGCGTTTCCGCATCGTGCAGAAGCTGACAGACCAGATCAACCGTGTGGCGCGCGAAAATCTGACGGGCATCAACGTGGTGCACGCGTTCAACGCCGAGCAGTACCAGAACGACAAGTTCAACAAGCCGAGCCTTGACATGATGAATGTGCAGGTAAAGAACCAGAAGCTCTTCGCCCTCGTCCAGCCGACGATGACGCTCGGTATGAACGGCCTGGCGCTCACGATCTACTGGCTGGGTGCGGCGCTCGTCAACAACATCGCGCTGACCGATTCCGCAGCGCGCCTCACGATGTTCAGCGACGTGCTGGTGTTCAGCACGTATGCAACCTGCGTGGTGATGTCTTTTATGATGCTCGTGATGATCTTCATGCTGCTGCCGCAGGCGCAGGTCTCGGCCGAGCGTATCAACGAGGTGCTCGAGCGCAAGGCGAATATCCGCGAGGGCAGCGTGAGCGAATGCAAAGAGCACGGCACAGTGGAGTTCAAAAACGTTTCGTTCCGCTATCCGCACGCTTCGGAGGATGAGCTTTCGAACATCAGCTTCCGTGTGAACAGGGGCGAGACGCTTGCCGTCATCGGCGCGACGGGCAGCGGCAAGACGACACTTGTGAGCCTGATCCCGCGCTTTTACGATGCGACGGAGGGCGAGGTGCTTGTCGACGGCGTGAACGTCAGGGACTACACGTTCGACACACTCTACAACAAGCTCGGCTACGTGACGCAGAAGGCGGTGCTCTTCGCCGGCAGCATCCGCGACAATGTCTACTTTGGCGAGAGCGAAGCGCCGGCGGACGATGAGGGCCTTGCGCAGGCCGTCGAGCTTTCGCAGGCGAAGGAGTTTGTCGACAGCTCCCAGACGGCACGCAGCACCATGTGGCGCAGATGGGCCGCAACATGTCCGGCGGCCAGAAGCAGCGCATTGCCATCGCCCGCGCGCTGGCGAGAAAACCGGAGATCCTCGTCTTCGACGATTCGTTCTCCGCTCTGGACTACCGCACGGATGCGAAGCTGCGCGAGGGGCTATCCAAGCAGCTGCACGACACGACGAAGATCATCGTCGCGCAGCGCATCAGCACCATCCGCCACGCAGACAAGATCATCGTGCTCGACCGCGGCGAGACCGTGGGCATCGGCACGCACGAAGAGCTGATGAAAAACTGTGACGTTTACCGCGAGATCGCGACCTCCCAGCTCAGCGCCGCGGAGCTCGCGTAAAGGAGGCGAGAGAAGATGAAAAAGAAAAACAGCAATCCCGTCGGCGCGCTCAAGCGCACGGGCGCGTATATGAGCTCGAGCATGGGCATTATCATTTTTGCCCTCGTGCTGGCGGCGCTGAGCGCCGTGATGACGATCATCGGCCCCGACAAGATCGGCAAAATGGCGACCATCATGTCCGACGGCCTGTTCACCGGCATTGACCTCGCCGCCATTGCGAAGATCGGCGTGTTCCTTGCCATTATTTACTGCCTGAGCGCGCTGTTTGGCTTCATCCAACACTATATCATGGCGGTCGTGACGCTGAAAATGTCCTACCGCATGAGAGGCGAACTCTCGGAAAAGATCAACCGCGTGCCGCAGAAGTATTTCAACACCACCTCACAGGGCGACATTTTGAGCCGCATCACAAACGATGTGTCAACGCTCCAGCAGGGACTTACCAACAGCCTGCCGACCATCATCAGCGCCGCGACACAGTTTGTCGGCTGCCTTATTATGATGTTCGTGACCGAATGGCGCATGGCGCTCGTCGCACTGTGCATCACGCTCCTTGGCATGGTGCTGATCGTCGCCATCATGTCGAAGTCGCAGCGCTACTTCACCGCGCGGCAGAAGAGCCTCGGCGAGCTCAACGGCTATGTCGAGGAGATGTATTCCGGCCATGAGGTCGTGCGCATCAGCCGCGCAGTCGATAAGGTCCTCGACCACTTCGACGGCCTGAACGCGGCGGTCTATGACGCAAACTGGCGCTCGCAGTTCCTCTCCGGTGTGATGCAGCCGCTCATGAACGTGATCGGCAACCTCGCGTATGTTGCCGTGTGCGTGTTCGGCTCGGTGCTGGCCATCAATGGCACGATCGAATTCGGCGTCATCGTCTCGTTCATCCTGTATGTGCGCCTCTTCACCACGCCGCTGACGCAGATCGCGCAGGGTATGACGAATTTGCAGACGGCCTCCGCCTCCGCGCACCGCATTTTCGACTTCCTCGAAAGTGAAGAGCTCGGCGACGAGAGCGACAAGACCGAGAAGCTCGACGCCGTGCGCGGCGCGGTAACGTTCGACCACGTGCGCTTCAGCTACCCCGATTCGCCCGACAAGATCATCATCAAGGATTTCTCCGCTGAGGTCCATCCGGGCCAGAAGGTCGCCATCGTCGGCCCCACCGGCGCGGGCAAGACCACGATGGTGAACCTCCTGATGCGATTTTTCGAGGTCAACAGCGGCCGCATCACGATCGACGGCGTGGCGACGACCGACCTGCGCCGCGAGGATGTGCACGAGCTCTTTGGTATGGTCCTGCAGGACACGTGGCTCTTTGAGGGCACGATCCGCGAGAACCTGGTCTATAACATGGAGGGTATCACGGACGAGCAGCTCGAAACGGTCTGCAAGGCCTGCGGCCTCGACAAATTTGTCCACTCGCTGCCACAGGGCTTTGACACCGTGCTCAGCGAGAGCACGACGATCTCGGCGGGACAGAAGCAGCTTTTGACCATCGCCCGCGCGATGCTCCAGAATGCGCCGATGCTGATCCTCGACGAGGCAACGTCCTCGGTCGATACGCGCACGGAACTTCTCATTCAGCGCGCGATGGACGAGCTGACGAAGGGCCGGACGAGCTTTGTCATCGCCCACCGCCTGTCGACCATCAAGAACGCCGACCTCATCCTCGTGATGCGCGACGGCGACGTCATCGAGAGCGGCACGCACGAGCAGCTGATGGAGCAAAACGGCTTCTACGCCGAGCTCTACAACAGCCAGTTCGCGCAGGCGTCGTAAAGAAAAACCAGCGCAGGTGAGCCTGCGCTGGTTTATATTTTCTGCGGAAGAAGTTAAAAGAAAGTTTATTGCCGAACTGGGAAACGGTGGTATAATAAGGAACATTCAAGGGCTGACAAAGCCCGCACCGCGAAAGGAAGCGGAAACATATGAATTGGTTTCAGGAATTGCTGTCGAATCCCTTTTTGCTCATCGGTCTCTCGTCGTGGTTCTGGGCGCAGCTCATCAAGACGATCATCCATGCCATTGTGACGAAGAGCATCGACTTTACGCGCCTGATCGGCGACGGCGGGATGCCGAGCGGCCATTCGGCCACGGTCTCGTCGCTCGCGACCGCGGCGGCGCTCGTCTACGGGCTCGGTTCGTTTGAATTCGCGATGGCGTTCATCTTCGCCATCGTCGTCTGCAAGGACGCGATGGGCGTCCGGCTCGAAACGGGGCGTCAGGCCGTCATCATCAACGACATCGTCGAGGCCTTCAACTCGCTCGCGTCGGAAAAGCTTCCGGAGGCGAAGCTCAAGGAGTTCGTCGGCCACACGCCGCTGCAAGTCATCGCCGGTATTCTGCTCGGCGTGGCGAACACATTTATCATGTACTACTGCGTACTGTGAGGGAGAGTACATGACGCTTTTTATTAACTGCTGCCCGCGCGGAGAATCGCGCACGGAAAAACTGGCCCGCGCGCTGCTTAAAGCGCTCGGCGAATACGAGGAGCTGCGCCTTTATGACGAGCCGCTGCACCCGCTGGGGCACGCGGACATCGCAAAGCGCGACGCGCTGCTCGCGGAAAAGAAGTATGACGATGAAATGTTCCGTTACGCCCGTCAGTTCGCCGCGGCGGACAGAATTGTCATCGCTGCGCCGCTGTGGGACCTGTCGTTTCCCGCGCAGCTCAAGGTGTATTTGGAGAATATCTATGTCACGGGCATCGTGACGAAGTACAGCGAGGCGGGCGAGCCCGTCGGCCTGTGCCGCGCAAGCGAGCTCTACCATGTCACGACCAGCGGCGGACCGTTCGACGGCCGCTTTGGCTACGACTACTGGAAGACCATCGCGCAGGACTGCTTCGGCATTCCGACCGTCAAGCTCCTGGAAGCCGAAAACCTCGACATCATGGGCGCAGACGCGGAAAAGATCGTCGACGATGCCATCAAGGCCTGCGGCCCTGCGTAAAATCAAACTTGTATAGCAAAAAAGCTCCGTGCCTTGGCACGGAGCGTTTTTTATCGGGAAAAATCAGTTGGCGCTGTTCTGCTCGCTTTCGGGCAGGAGGTTCGTCATGCTCTTGAGGCCGATGGCGAGTGTGGACATGTTGTGCAGCAGCGCCGAGGTCGTCGGCGGCAGGATGCCAAGCACGCCGAGCACGATGAGCGAGAAGTTGAAGCTCACGATAAAGCGGTAGTTGCGGTGGATGCGGGCCATGAGCTCCTGGCTGAGAGAGCGCAGCGTGACGAGCGCGAACAGATCCTCGGACGAGATGGTAATATCCGCGATCTCGCGCGCGATGGCGGCGCCGGTCGAAATGGCAATGCCGGCATCGGCCTCAGACAGGGCGGGGGAGTCGTTCACGCCGTCGCCGATCATGATGACCTTGCGGCCCGCGGCCTTTTCGCTGCGGACGAACGCGGCCTTGTCCTCGGGCAGCACTTCGGCGTAGACGGCGTCGACGCCGACCTCAGCGGCGACGGCTTCGGCAGTCTTGCGGCTGTCGCCGGTCATCATCACGACCTTGTCGATACCGAGCTCGTGCAGCGCGCGCACGGCGGCTTTCGCCTCCTTGCGCAGCGGGTCATGAATGCAGATGACCGCGGCGAGCTCGCCCGCGATACAAAGGTACAGGTGCGAATACTCGGGCGGGAGCGATTCAAACTTGTCCTCTTCGCTCTCCGGCACGCGGCATCCCTCGTCCTCGAAGACGAAGTGTGCGCTGCCGATGAGCACTGTTTTCTCGTCCACCATGCTCGAAATGCCGTGCGCCACGACGTACTGGACCTGAGAGTGATACTCCTCGTGCGTCAATCCGCGGTCCCTGGCCTCGGCCACGACGGCGTTGGCGATGGAATGGGGATAGTGCTCTTCGAGGCACGCGGCGAGGCGGAGCATCTCGCTTTCCTCATTGCCGCCGAAGGTGACGATTCTCGCGACCTTGGGCGTGGCGTAGGTGAGCGTGCCGGTCTTGTCAAAGACGATGGTGTTCGCCTGGGCGACGGCTTCGAGGAAGCGCCCGCCCTTGACGGAGATGTGATGGCTGCTGCTCTCGCGCATGGCAGAGAGCACCGCGATAGGCATGGAGAGCTTGAGCGCGCAGGAGAAGTCGACCATCAGCACGGCCAGCATCTTCGTGACGTTGCGCGTGATGAGATAGGTCAGGATCGTGCCACCGAGCGTATAGGGTACAAGCCTGTCGGCAAGGCGCGAGGCCTTGTCCTCAGCCGTGGATTTGAGCTTTTCCGACTCTTCGATCATGCGCACGATGCGGTCATAGCGGCCGCCGCCGAGCGCCTTTTCCACGCGCACGACGCACTCGCCCTCTTCGGCGACGGTGCCTGCGTAGACATAGCTGCCCTCGCGCTTGGGGACGGGCATGGACTCGCCCGTCATGGACGCCTGATTGACCATCGCCTCGCCGGAGACGACCTTGCCGTCGAGCGGGATGAGGCTGCCGGTGCGGACAACGACGCAGTCGCCCGCCTGAATATCGCCGATGGGGACGAGCGTTTCCGTCTCGCCCGTCTTGAGCCAGACGTGGTCAACGTTGAGCGACATCGCGCCCGCGAGGTCCGCGACGGACTTTTTATGCGTCCAGTCCTCGAGGATTTCGCCAAGGCGGAGCATGAACATCACAGAGCTTGCCGTCGAGAAGTCGCCGCGCACCATCGACACGGTGACGGCGGTGGCGTCGAGCACGGCGACGGAGAGCTTGCCGTGCAGCAGTGCGGAAAGACCCTCGCGGATGTACTTGATCGAGTGATAGATGGCGAGCGCCGTGATGACGGGGAGCGGGAAGAAGAGCTTCGAGATCACGCGGCGGATCACCGTCCACGAGAGTTTGTCTTCAAATTCACGGTTGAGTTTGCGCGTCGTATGGTCGGGGACAAGGTCCATTGTTTCGGCCTTGTCGAACGAGAACGCCGCGAGCGCGTGCACGAGCGCGTCGCGGTCCGCGCGGTAAACGATCACGGCGTCCTGCGTGCGGTCAAAGACCGAGACCTCTCGCACGCCGTCCACATTGCGCAGATAATATTCCAGAACGTCCGCCTGATGCAGCGTCATGCGGCGGCAATTCAGATGCACGCGTATGCGCCCGGCGGATTCGTGCAGAATTTTGCATTTCATAGTGTATCAATTCCTCCGAAAGTGAAAGAGAGCCGCGCGTCGCGGCTCTCCTGCGATTTATTCCTCGTCCGCTTTTTCCTCGGACGCGTCCGCAATGACTTCGGCGTCCTCTTCCGCTGCGCGGCGTTCGTTGATGTCCTTGGCGTCGGCGTAGACGTCCTCAGCATCCTCACGGACGTTCGTGACGGCCTGCATCACGCAGTCCTTGGCACGCAGCACCGCGGCGGTGGTGTGAGAGTAGACCTTTTTGGCATCCTTGCTGGAAAGGATCTTGAGGCCGGCGGTGCCGAACAGCACACCTGCTGCAAATAAACCGAGATGTTTCATTGAAAAAACCTCCTGTTAGTATGAATTAGAGCTCTTTAACATAGTGGGAATATAACATAACGCCGTTTCAAATGCAAGTAGCGAAATGTTAAAATTTGACGGAGAATGGAAACCGCGGATTTGTTATGTTTTTTCAGATGTTCGCGCGCTCGTCCCAGAGCGTCAGCGTACCTGATTGCAGCGTTTTCGGAACGTCGATGATGCGCTGGTTCGACGAGCCGCGAAAGCGCAGCGAGATATCGTGCAGCGCGTCCACATAGCGCCCGTCGACGAGCACATCGAGCAGTGACAGCAGTTCGTCCGTCACCTCGCAGCGTGGATAGGCGGTGGGGTCGTGCAGCTCCTCCCACGTAAAGCCCGTGAACGACCAGATCGTCTTTTGCGGCAGCTCACGCCTCACGCGGCGGAGAAACGGCAGCAGCGCGCGCTGATTTTTAGGCTCGAACGGCTCGCCGCCGAGCAGCGTGAGACCGTTGATATAGTCGGGGGAGAGCAGGCGGATGAGCTCGTCCTCCGTTTCACTTGTGAAGGGCTTGCCGTAGCAGAAGTCCCACGTCTGCGGCTGAAAGCAGTTTTCGCAGTGGTTCGTACAGCCGGAGACGAACAGCGTCACGCGCACGCCAAGGCCGTTGGCGATGTCGCAGTTTTTGATCTCGCCATAGTGCATGGGAAATGACCTCCTTATCAGAAAAAGGTGGGAGCGCGGTGCGCTCCCACCTAAACAGCAATTTTATGGCGCAGCCTTACAGATGCAGCACGCGCTCTTTGATCTCCTGCGTGCGGCCCTGGTTCCAGAACTGGGTGCCGATGTAGCCGCACGTACGACGGGCGACGTTCATCTTGTCCTGGTCGGTGTTGCCGCACTTCGGGGCAGCGCCAGATGAGCTTGCCGCCCTCCTCGACGATGTCGATCTCACCGTCCCAGCCGCAGACCTGGCAGTAGTCGGACTTCGTGTTGAGCTCGGCGTAGATGATGTTGTCGTAGATGAACTTCATCACCTGCAAAACCGCTTCAAGGTTCTGCTGCATGTTGGGCACTTCGACATAGCTGATCGCGCCGCCGGGGGAGAGGTGCTGGAACTGCGCCTCGAACTTGAGCTTGGTGAACGCGTCGATCTTTTCCGTCACGTGGACGTGGTAGGAGTTCGTGATATAGCCCTTGTCCGTCACGCCCTCGATCACGCCGAAGCGCTTTTGCAGGCACTTGGCGAACTTGTAGGTCGTGGACTCGAGCGGCGTTCCGTAGAGGGAGTAGTCGATGTTTTCGGCGGTTTTCCACTCCTTGCACTTGTCGTTCATCTTCTGCATGATCGACAGGGCGAACGGCGTGGCGCTGGGGTCGGTGTGGCTCTTGCCGGTCATGTACTTCACGCACTCGTAAAGTCCCGCGTAGCCGAGCGAGATCGTGGAATAGCCGTCGTAGAGGAGCTTGTCGATGGGCTCACCCT